>FWPU01001394.1_pt1 | contig 72515 bp, 65 predicted proteins | sample 2228361 | NCBI WGS metagenome assembly FWPU01 (sample SAMEA103939777, study PRJEB20133) | metagenome | reverse complement strand
CCGCCTGGCCGTGATCGCGGAACAGATCAAGACGCTCGACACGCAACTGCGCAAGGCAATCAAAGAACCGACGAATGTCGTCGAACAGAAAGCGGCAAAACTGGCCAAGATCAAGGGAATCGGCGCGCATGGATCTTCTTTGCTCTCTTGCGAGGTTTTTGGGTGGCGAACCGTCAGAAACCGCAGGGAGGTCGGTGCCATTAACAAAAGGTTTGGAATATGGCGTGGGGTGTTCCAGGGACCGTTGTGCCGCTTGGGCTCAAAGCCCGTTGCGTAGAGGGGGGGTCCTGGTCCAGTCGGTTTCCCTGAGCTTGTGAGCGCAGGCAGCATGGGGTGCTCCGTCTTGTACGGACACGGATAGAAGGTTGTTTTCAACCGGGTTCCCTGCGGAACCCAACGCGCCAGTAGAACCCGGACACTCAGACGGCCAGAAAACAAATAGGAGAAAGAAAAATCCAATCTCCCCATGGACGTCACTCATAGAAGCGGCAGCGGCCACGAATTAGAAGCCGAAACAAACCATGCGGGCGATAACCGGTTGCCGTCGGTCGTGTTTGGCGTGGGTGTTTTCGGCCGGGATGCGGGCCTCCAAGAGTCAGCGGGACATCCGTTCGCGCGTCTCACGGAAAAGATTTCGAATGCGCTGCTGGAAGCCTCGGCGTGAGGCCGAAGCCTGGCAGGGTTTCTGCAGGGTCGTTGCGATGTCGTGCCCCAAGGCTGCCCGCCTGCTGCCAAAACGGGCGCCTCGCCGACCTGGCCCGGCGGCGGGTTTGGAAGGGGAACAAATCTGGAATCGCGAGCGAAAGCCGTTTGGCCAAAAGCTGCACAGCGGGACACAGCGTTCTGTAGCCGCCGCTCAATGGAGGTGACCGTGTCCCCTAACGGGCGTCCGTGTCAATCACGCTTACGCAGGGTCTGCGATTGCACACGGCGCGGCGGAGCGTCTCCACGGTTCCTCTGCTTCGTGCTACCCGGTAGGCATGTGCCCAGGATAACCGCGCTGAATCCCGCCTTGACGCGCCTAATCCCCTCCCCACCATTGGTTCGGACGGCTATCTTGGGGAAAAAGGAGAACGCCTCGAAGGGACATTCCAGGGGCCGTCCGTTCCTGCTGGCGCCCTGGCCTCCCGTAGCAGGGGAACCATGTGGGCTGTCAGATAGACCGCGGCGTTTGCCTCCGCCTTGTGCCCCACCAGGATGAAGGCCAACAGCCCTCACCCCCGGAATCACCGTGCCCTTACCTGGATTTTGACTTTGCACGTATGTGTGTCTATGTCTATTATGAAAGTGTGACTCACGATTTTAACGTTGCACTCTAACTTCAGAGACCGGGGGCGTTGGGCTATGGCTAAGATATTGATCGTTGACGACGAACCCACGATTCTTCAGATGCTTCAAACCCTTTTGCAGACCGATGGCCATACCGTCACCCCCGTGCTGGGTGGGGTGAAAGCCAAGGAACTACTCGACAAGACGGAATCGGGAGCTTTTGACCTCATGATTTCGGATATCCGCATGAATCCGATCAACGGGATGGATCTCCTCAAAATTGCCCGGGAACTCCATCCCACCATGTCGGTCATCATGCTGACCGCTTACGGCCAGGTGGAAACGGCCATTGAAGCTCTACAGCTTGGAGCGTTCGACTACATTGCCAAACCGTTCAAAGTGGACACCCTCCTCGGCACCATCCATCGGGCACTGCAGGCGCGCAGCCTGATGGAGCAGCAACAGCCGGAACAGGGATCGGTCAACCCATGACCTCTGTGTAACGGCACGGAGCGCCTCACGCTCCGCCGGGACGCCCGGAACATGAAACCCCGGGTGATAGTCTGCACCCACAGACGTTTCCGCCCGAACCATCGCAGGTGTGCCGACACGGCTTCAAGATTTTTTCATTGTGTGTCACCGTGTCCGAGGGAGCAGGGGCGGGATTCCTTTGGGGGCTAGGCTGGGCACAGCTGCCTCCCGCATGGGCGATGTGGGACGCCGTGACTTCCTGCGTTATCAAGCGCTGAGGTGCCGTCGCGAAACATTAGACCCTGCAGGTTTTGAAACGTCAAAATGTTCGGACATGCCATAAGGGGCCTAAAGAGAAGCGGTTGGAATGCGGCCATCCGCGTGGGGGGATTCAGGCGTTTTCGATTGCGAAGGCTCCTCTTTTTCCGTCCTTTCTTTTTTCGGCCCGTCTGCTGTCTCCTCCTTTTCGTTAGCGTGACGTTCAGGTTCTGGTAGGAGAGCGCGATGGACCTCCTGGGGCGAGGGCTTGCTTCCGACGATATCGTCGGGCGTGTCGGGTTTGCCGTCAGGGCCGCAAGAGAACACCCGAGCTTCCTCCTCCGTGCACCGATACTGATACGGGCGGCCCCACGGGTCAGGACGCATCTGCACCACGTAGCGCCTCCAGCCTGGCAGCCGGGGGTTCCACACAAGCGCTTCAAGCCCTTCCCGGGTTGTGGGATAGCGCCCGCAGTCCCGTTTGAATCGCTCCAGGGCAACCATCAGGGTATCTGCGTTTCGGCGGGCGGCCACAATGCGCCTTGTCCCTGTACGGGCGGCCGCATGATCGGTCTGCTTCACAAGGAGACCGCCGACAATGATCAGGAGACTCAAAGCCGCCAGGACAATCGTGGGTTTCTGTCCCACTCGAGGATCGGGGATGAAAAGCCGGCGTCGCTCCCATTCGGCCTGACGCCGAATTCGCTCCTTGGCGCGTTCACGAGCCCGGCGCGCATCGAGGAGAACCGTTGCCGGCATCAGCATGGTCTTGCCGCAATGGGGACAGCGTGCGCCGCTGTGGGGGGGAAACTCCTGGCGGCAGTATGCGCAACGAAATTTCATGACCCGTCCCCAATAGCTGGGTCAGACCTTCGCAGGGTACCGGCTCCGACGGAACCGGAAAGCTCTTCGGTGGACTTTTCGCCCCAGTCAGGGATCCACGTTTTCCAATGTGAGCGTATCCGGCCGTATCCGGCGGTAAAAGCAATGGCGAGCGTTTCCCTGGCGATTGCGCGTGTGGCAAATGCCGCCGCGTTCGCGATCCGGTCTGACTTTGTAAACGAGCGAGTTCTGTTCACAGTTTACGTAAGCCTCTACCAAGTGAAAGGTTTGGCCGGACGTTCGCCCTTTTTCCCAGAGCTCATTGCGGGACGTGCTCCACAGAATTAACCGCCGTGTCTGCATCGTGGCCCGGAATGCCTCCTCGTTCGTATAGGCAATCAGGATCACCTCGCCGGTATCATGGTTCTGCACCGCCACGGGGATGACCCCTGGACAGTGGGTTGCTACCCGTTGCAGTTTGTCGAAATCCAATTTCAACGTCGTGCCTTCTTCCACACTCTTCATACTCTCATACCACCACCTCAACGGGCTTATCCTGAAGAGCGTTGTTGTTCTCGAACAATTGGAGAGGACCGCGTTTGCCAGGTGTTCGCCGAAACCGCGCCGTCGTCGCCTCACCAGCGACAGTCATGAGAACGACCGCGCTTCAGCACTCTCGATCCATCCCCCAACGGCGGGACCTTCTCCTGGCGTCAGAGGAACGCAGCTCAGACACGGGCGTGAGACATACAGCCGTATCGCAGGCGGGCACCGGGCGCATGATCCTATGGTATTGCCGAACCGTACCGCTTGCGTCAAACCCCGCTTGTCCGCATGAACGTTACGGAGTGACTTTGAATACCTTGTCGTGCTGGCGAACTTTGGTCGGCACTTTAATGCCCACAACTTGTCCTCTTTCCGCTTTTTGAATAGGGGCGCGTTCGATTTGCATGGAGGACACCTGCGTGGTCACGTTTGAGGTGTGCCCGGCGATCCGGATCGTCTCTCCAAGAGCCAAATCGCCCAGTGTCAATTCAATGGCGGCAACACCAATCTTGTCGAAATAATGTTGCACGCGGCCGATTTCTATTTCCCCCATGGCGGCGCTCCTTTGCTGGATGTTTAGTCCGGCCCCTCTCGGGTCCGATCGTTATCCCAACGCGGGCACCCCACAGCCCAATCCCGCGAGGGGAAAAGCCGTTCACGGCATCCTGGCCTACGTGTGCCACCGTAGCCCCCTCCGCGTCGGATGTCAAGGGCGCGGCAAACCGACACTCGAGTGCGTCTCATAGGGCTCGTCCCATGGCACTACGGGCGCACGGGCAGCCCCTTCGCCCCAAACACGAACGTTTGCCCTGTGGCAGGATCAATGTCTGCCAAAAACCTGCGCAAAATACACAATTTCGCATTCCGTCATTGCCCTCGAAGTATGGCCTAGACGTGACGTTACGATCGTGATAAGCGGCTATCGGCTGAAAAAGGCGTGTAGGAGATCCCGACGAATAGCACTCGACTGTTGAGCCGATGGCGCTGCGATAAGAACGAACTAAGGCGATGGGGACAAAAAAGGGACGGGGATGGGTCTCCCCGATGTAGCTCCCTTTTCCCAAATCCATTGCCAAGCCCGGAGAACCTGTGTACCTTTCGAGACGTTGCTTCTGGAACAGCCGAAACGCGTGAGAACGCTTGCGTGCCGTCGGGAAAGCTATGCGGTCAGGGCTTCCGAAACGCGCGTTCAGCGGTGCGACATGTGCGGGTGGGGTGTTGGGGGAGTACGTGTTGATCACAGCCATCATTGTGGCTTCCCTCTTTGGGAAATCGGGCGTTATGTTCCGTCCTGGCGGACACGCTTTCCCTGTGGAACAGGCGATCGAGGGTGTTGATTTCGGGCTTCTCGGAAACGCTTTTGCAAAAATGTATGATCTTGTGGTCAAAGGAATCAGCCTGCCTCTGCCGTGATCCGCGCGGCCGGAGGCGGGCGTTAACCGGGGCGGCGAGGTCGCCCGCATGCCAAGGAGGCACATGAAACGGGTCCAACGAATGCTCGAACGGCATCTGCGCCGTCTCTTCGGTGAGCGCCGAGGCGGTGTCATGATGGAATATGTGATTCTAGCGGTCCTGATCGCGGCTGCGGTTGTCATGGCGGTGGCCATGTTTGGGAAAACCCTTGTTGGCATGTTCGACGTAGGGGCCAAGGGAACCACTGCATCGCACACCACGGCGCATGATCCCTTGGTGGAAGAGAAACAAGCGGAAGACGCCAAAAACGCCAAGGACTATCACGACCGCATGCACGAGTAGCCTCCCCCTCCGGCGCGTCGCACGGGGAGAGCGGAAGGGCACAGTGCAAGGCGACATCCTCGGGGCGATCCCCCGGCCGGGGTATGGGGAACCTTGCGTGTTTGGTATGACTGTCTGGAGCGACGGCTTCCCAATGGGCTGACGCTGGGCGGGGGCGGAGGTGGGCACGCCTGTGAGGCGGGCGACGGTGGACGTGGACGCGACGGTGATCGAAAGTTGGAAACGAGCGGCGAAAGGGACGTACACGGGGGTGAAGGGATATCAGCCGGTGGTGGCGGTGTGGGCCGAGGCCGACGAGATTCTGGCCACGGAATACCGGGATGGGAATGTACCGCCGGTGTGGGCACCGCGGCGGTGCGTGCAGGCGGCGTTCGCGCAATTGCCGGCGGGGGTGAAGGACTGATGACGTTGTTCGAGCGGTTTCCATTGCGAACGGTTTCGACGGGGTAGGAAAGCGCCCGGGAGGAGGCGGCGAGACCGATCCCGAAGGGAGTCGGCGGGAGGGGTCTTTTTCATCGACCGGAAACGGCGTGATCAGACGCGCCGTTCGGGACGGCGTCCCTCGGGTTTCGGCTTACTCTCAACGCATTGCCTCCGATTTCAGCCCGGCATCCTCCCCCTCCATCGCTTATCCGCAGTTTTGGGGGAGGGGTTTGAGATTGCTGGAAGGGCAATGGTGTGCTATCCGTACGAATTCGGTGACGGCCATGGATGCGTTTTTGTATCGACGGGACGAACTGTACGCGGAAGGAGTCCCTATCCGCTGTCTAGCTGAGCGGATGGGAACACCCCTGTATGTGTACAGCAGGAACTCCATCCGCGCGCAATATCGTTCATTGCTTGAAGCCATGCGGGACGTGCAGCCTCTGATCTGCTATTCGGTTAAGGCCAACACGAACGGGTCGATTATTCGGACGCTCGCAGAGGAAGGCGCGGGAGCGGACGTCGTTTCCGGAGGGGAACTGCACAGAACGTTACGCGCGGGGGTACCTCCAGAGAAGATTGTCTTTGCCGGAGTGGGGAAAACGACCGCGGAGATCGAGAGTGGGCTTCGAACGGGGATTCTTTTTTTTACCGTAGAATCGGAATCGGAATTATACACGCTGTCCTCCTGCGCCCAACGCGTGAAACGAACGGCGCGGATTGCCATCCGCGTGAATCCGGATATAGATGCGGGGACGCACCGGCATATCACAACGGGTAAAAAGGAAAATAAGTTTGGCGTGCCCTTCGAGCGCGTGCGCACTCTGTACGCGCGGGCGGCGCGGTTACCAGGGGTTGAAGCGGTAGGTCTCCATTTTCATATCGGCTCGCAAATTGTCAGCCCTTCTCCCTTCGTGCGTGCGTTGCGTCGTGTGGCCCCGTTATGCCGGGAACTCCGACAACGTTATTCGTCGTTTCGTGTTCTGGACATCGGCGGTGGCTTGGGGATAGACTATACCCCAAATCAAAAGCCGCTTAACCCGCTGGCCTACGCGGATGGGCTGTTGCCGGATCTAAAGAGACTCGGCCTTTCGGTGGTCATGGAGCCAGGACGATTTTTGGTGGGCAACGGCGGCTTGCTCGTCTGTCGTGTTCTCTACATAAAACGCAGTGCATCCAAAACGTTTCTCATCGTGGATGCCGCCATGAACGATTTGCTGCGCCCGCTACTCTATGACGCCTATCACGAAGTACTGCCGGTTCGGCGTGTGCGGGCGCGGACGCGCGCGGATCTTGTCGGCCCCGTTTGCGAGTCAACGGACGTCCTGGCGGTGGATCGTGACCTGCCAGCGGTGAAGGAAGGCGAATGCCTCGCCTTGCGAAGTGCCGGTGCTTACGGATTTGCCATGGCCTCCACCTACAACAGCCGTCCCTTGCCGGCCGAGGTTATGGTGGACGGCACGCGGGCGTTTCTGGTGCGACGCCGGCAGTCATGGGACGACCTGGTGCGTGACGAATGTTGGATGAGAATCCGGACCGGTCGTAACGGGCGTCGGGTATCCGCGCCGGAGGTATGACACGATGTTCCAGGGTGTCTACACGGCTATTGTCACTCCGTTCCAGCAGAATGGAAGTATAGATTACGGACGGTTTCGCGCGCTCATTGACATGCAGATGGAGGCCGGGGTAGCCGGCATTGTGCCGGTCGGGACGACCGGCGAATCCCCTACGGTCGACTTTGCCGAGGCACGAAAACTCATCGAAGTGGCCGTGGAGGCCTGCCGCGGACGTATTCGTGTGATTGCCGGATCGGGCGGAAACGCGACGGCCGAGGCCTTGCGATTGACCCGCCATGCTATGGAGCAGGGAGCGGATGCGTCGCTGCAGGTTACCCCTTATTACAACCGGCCCAATCAGGAAGGGTTGATCCGTCACTTCATGACGGTGGCCGACGTGGGGCTACCGATCGTGTTGTACAATGTGCCCAGCCGGACCGGGCGCGAAATCGAAGTGGACACCGTTGTCCGCCTGGCCCAACACCCCAACATCGTCGCCCTCAAAGAGGCAGGGGGCAACGTCGACCGGGTCAGTGCGATCGTGAGTCAATGCCCCATTTGTGTGCTTTCGGGCGATGATTCACTCACGCTGCCCATGCTAGCGGTGGGAGCGCGAGGCGTCATTAGCGTCGCATCAAACGTCATCCCCAAGGCCATGGTGGATATGGTGCAGGCGGCGCTGGAGGGACGGTGGGCTCAGGCCCGCGACCTGCACCTGCGATACTACCGCCTGTTTCGGGATCTGTTCATGGATTCCAATCCCATTCCGGTGAAAGCAGCCATGGCCATGATGGGGTTTATCGACGAGGTTTATCGTCTGCCCTTGTGCGCCATGTCCGAAAGTAAAAAGGTGGCGTTGCGCGAGACGCTGAAGGCGCTAATGCTTCTCCGATAGCCGACGGCAAGCCCGGATGAAGCAGTGCGCCGGACCACTTCAGGGTTCCGAACGGACACCTGCGCGTTTATTCTGTGTCTCTAAGTGTGTGCGTTTGAGCCGATCATATAGCCTTCGAGCGTGTCGCGCGGGTCCAACGGTCAGCACGGGATAATCCCGATCACCCGGCACAATAATCACCTGGCCAACGCCCACCAGGCCTTCGAAAAAGCTGGCCTCGGGAACAGGCTCCTGAGGGTGCCACAGGTCGAAATTGCGGACTGATCGGGAAAGGATTCCCGATTCGAACGGGACGCGCTCGCTGGTAATACGGACAAGACGGATCCGGAAATTCAGCTAGCGAAAAATCCACAGGAATAGCGAAAACAGGCCAAGGCCCGCGGCGGCATAACGGAACAGACGCTCGAGTTCGCGGTTCGTGGCCGAGACCCTGTGCGCGGCCCAAACAAGACCATAAGGAGGGTAAGCGCCAGCGTTGTTGTTCCTAAAAGTGTGAACCGGAAAAGGCGCCCTTCAAACAACCGTTCGGGTCGACCGCGTAGCAGGCCGGAGGAGGGGAAGTCGTGCGATATCCAAAATGGCTCGGAGTGTTGCGCCCGAAAGATGTCGAGAGAACGGCACGACGTGCCGCATTCTCCCGGCTTTAAAGGCCGTTCCGAGAGGGACTGACAGAGGGGACGGCTCTATAATACGTTTCTCCGTCACGCCAATCCCCGCACACACGGCCTGTCTCGATCAACGGCGCGAGCAAGCGGAGAATGGCGGGCTTGTCCAATCGAAAGCCTGCCGCAAGCTCCGCAACCGTACTGGGATGACGGCGAAGCATGGCCAGAAGGTCCGCTTCGGAGGGTAAACAGACAGGGACCGTCTGGCTCGAGAAGGAGGCCATGATTTCAGCCGGAGGATTAAACAACGTCGCCAGCTTGTTGAGGTTCTCCGGCGCGACGGCGGCGACGTACTCCTCCGCCGGACGACGAACCGCTGTGTTCAGATGTACACGATCCGGTTGGATCGTGGTGACCAACGCGGCGATACGCGAGAGGGACTCGGAGTCGGCATTGAAACCCGGCACGACAAACACTTCGATCCAGAGGCGACCGGTGAAAATTTCCCGGAACGAACGATAGCCGGCAAGAATCGCGGTGAAGGACGTTCCGGACGCCGGCCGATGTATGCGTTCAAACGATGTCTGATCCCATGCGCTGAGGGTTAACTTTACGATGTGCGCGCCGCAGGCAGCCTCTCGAACCTCCGGCAAGGAAAACAGCGTGCCGTTGGAAAGCAGGACCGTCGGGAGGTTTGTGTTGTGGCGTACAAAGGTCAACACCTCCCCAAAACCCGTGTGCAGGGTCGGTTCTCCAGACCCGGCCAGAGTGACGCAGTCTGCCCGGCCGCCAGCGGCCATCCAGCTCTGTAGTTCGGCACGTACCTCGGCGATGGGGACGTAGGGGGCACGGGTCAGGGTAGGATGGGGTGTGGGACCGAGTTGACAATAGACGCAGTTTTGCGTGCAGGTCTTGGGAGGCACCAGATCCACGCCCAGCGAAGAGCCCAGTCGCCGGGACGGTACAGGGCCGAACACATAACGCCATTGCCTGTGCATGTCGGCCGACCGTAGCACACATGTTCTTGCCTCGGCAATCCCTGTTACGGTGGGGCGGAGATACCCTGCGCCACGAGGCCGGCGTTGCGGTGTTCGCCAGGGGTTGCCTTTCAGGCAAAGATGCCGTATCGTTTTTGTGGATGTCCTGGCCGGTCTGGCGAAAAGGCCAGTGAAACCGACGTGGGGCCCCGACCGACTCATGGTCCCGTTCCGCATCAGCACATGAAAAAACGTGTTCATCTGCGTATCTACGGGCGCGTTCAGGGCGTTTGCTTCCGCATGTACACCCGCGAGGCGGCGGAACGACGTGGGATAACGGGATGGGTGCGGAATTGCGAGGATGGAAGCGTGGAAGTCGTGGCAGAAGGCGAAGCAGACGCTCTGAGCGAGTTTGTTCGCTGGTGTTATACGGGACCGCCCCACGCGCAGGTTCAACGAGTGGAGGAGGGGTATGGGCCGGTCGCCGGTGACTTCTCGGAGTTCCGCATCACGTACTGAACCGAGGGGAAAAGGAGCAAGGGTCTAGGCGGAGACTGTACCGGAGGCGTCACTCGATCAGCACCGGAGGGGAGAAGTCCGTCAACTCGAACCGAGCTGCTACGCGGCCGGCCACGGTGAAAAATCCGTGTGCCACCCCGAGAGAAGCGCCTGATTTTCCCTCTTCCTCAATAAGAAGGGGAACCCATTCACGGGTATGATCCGTACCGCGAAACGTGGGGTCATTCCCGTGATCAGCGGTTACGATGAGGCAATCGCCGGGACGCAGGCGCGAGCGGAATTCCCCCAAAAATGCGTCCATCTGTTCCAGTGCCCGCGCATATCCCACAGGGTCACGGCGGTGCCCATAACGCATGTCGAAATCGATGAAATTGGCAAATATCAGACCGCGATCCGAACCGGCCATGACATCAAGGAGGGCCGCTTGAGCTTCGGCATTGTTCTCCACGTGAAGGGATCGGCTAATTCCTCGGTTGGCGAAAAGATCGTCGATTTTGCCGATGGCGGTGACGGGAATTCCGTGTGCCCCCAGGGCGTCAAGTAAGGTTAGCCCGGGTGGGGGGAGCGAAAAATCGCGTCGGTTGTCGGTTCGATGGAATGCGCCAGGCTTGCCGACGTACGGCCGAGCGATGATCCGGCCGACCCGCAGCGGATCACAGAGTTCGCGGGCAATGTGGCAAGCACGGTACAATTCTTCCAGCGGAATGACTTCTTCATGCGCGGCGATCTGGAAAACTGAGTCGGCACTGGTATACACAATCCAACATCCATTACGCCTTTGCTGCTCGCCTAACTCGGCAATAATCTGCGTGCCGCTGGCGGCCCGGTTTCCGATGACGGGTCGACCCGTACGGCGTTCGAATGCGCGAATCACTTCCTCCGGAAACGAAGGAGGCCCCGGAGGAAACGTTGAAAGTCCGCGCACGAGTTGTAACCCTACCAGCTCCCAATGTCCGGTGGTTGTGTCTTTCCCCTTGGAAAGGGGGCACATGGCACCAAACGAGGCGGTTGGTTCTGATACGGGGGCCACACCGCGAATCGGGAGTCCGTGGGGAAGAAAAGAAGGGATGGTGCCGAGTCCCATGGCCTGAAGCGTGGGGAGCGTGAGCCCTCCCACGGCCTCCGCAGTGTGGGCGAGTGTGTTTGCGCCGGAGTCACCGTAATCAGCCGCATCCGGCGCCTCGCCCATTCCAACAGAATCCAGTACGAGGAGAAAAACGCGGATGAGGACGCCTTCCGTTTGCGGAGTGCCGCTGTTCGGGGTCGCGACAGGCGGGTCTAAACGATTAGAAAAAGGAGAAGTTTCCATGGCACGATGATATGGTGCGCCGATCATGATGCGTATCAACAGGGCTAGGCGCAACGCGCGATACGCGCCGGGACAGTTGTGGGCGTTGGAGACGCGCGGCGTATGTTCCATCGGCGGCGCAACAGGCAACAGCCGATCGCGATGACGCAAGGACGTAAAGGGATTCGTGCCCTAAAAATATCATGATTACAGTAACCGGAATCCCCTCTATTCGGACGATCCAGAGCGTGCTGGGGAAGGAGAAGGGCCCGATTCCGCGGGGGCGGAAAGACGCTTTTCCAGGTCAGGATCACGCGCGCCTCCGCCTTGCACGGATTTCCAATAATAATTCGATGCCACGGCGGTCGCAGGCGGTTCGAAAAAAAGCAGGATTTCGGCTAGATTGTAATAGGCTTCCGGCATACCCGGTGCGGTGTCCAGCGCCCGCTCCATCTCCTGCTTGGCTTTTTCCACCTGGCCCAATCCGAAATGGGAAATGCCCAGCAGAACGCGAGCATGAGCATCCAAGGGGTTTTCTTCAAGAAGCCCCTCCAGAATATGTTGCGCGTCTGACAAATTCCCGGCTTGACATTGAGCCGTTGCCAGAAAGAAACGAATAGAACGGCTATCCGGATCCTGCCGCAGGGCGTCCAGAAGAATGGCACGCGCCTCTGCGCCACGCTCCGCAAGGAGAAGCGGGCGAGCCGTGCGGATAGCCTCGGCCGGCGTCGTTCTTCCCGACGTGCCGACCGACGGCGGAGCGGCGGCAGTGACGGCTGGGCGGCCCTGATCGCCCGCCACCTTATCCGATGAGGCGCGCTCCGCCTTTTTCCGCATCGCCTTGGCCTGACCCTCGCAGTACGCAATGCGGAAGCGAAAAACGGCGGGTTCCCAGGCCGGGAAACGTTCGACGAGGCGCGTGTAGGCTTGACCTGCTTCGTTGTAGTAGTGGGCAGCCTCAGACCACCGGCCGCTATCCCGACATTCCTCCGCCTTCATGAAAATGTTGTAGGCAGTACGGAAGTGCGCAGCCAGATCGGCATCAGGGCCAGGGGCTGACGGCCCGGACGTGGATAAGGGCCCGGCCGACGCGTGGAACATACCGGTGGCTGCACACGCCAGGCCAAGCCCCGCGGCTAGGAGGCTGCTTTTTTTTCTTGGGATGCGGCAAAAAAAACGCATGGCATGTATGGTAGGCGATGCGGTCCGGACTGGCAAAAAAAATCGCTTCCTGTTATTCGCCGCCACCGGTGTGTGGTTTCGGTGGACCACACCGCCCGACGCGTCGGTTTATGCTTGCCGCCCAGACATGGTTGTGCTAAGGACACAATCCCATGGACGTTTCCTGCCCATTGCTAAAAAAGCAGTCTCTCCGAGTTTTTCTCTTCTGGGTCACAGTCAGCCTCGCCCCACTTTGCGCACGCGGTCAGGCTTCTGTCAATGAACTGCGGCAAGCGGCTGTTTTGGAATTGACCAGGGGACGCTTTGCCGAAGCGATTCCCCACCTACAGAAACTCGTGGAACTTTTGGGAGAGTCTAAAGACCCGCGGATTCGGCTGAGCCTAGAGCCGGTTTTCTTTGAACTCGGCCTTGCCCATTTCTTTGTTGGGGAGTTTGACAAGGCGGAGGAGTCCTTCCGGGAATACATCAAGCGCTACCCAAACGGCCAAAAAATCCGTTACGCAGAGGTATATATTGCCGATTCCATGCGGTTCCGGGGAAAGGGAAAACAGGCTCTTGCGGCGTACACGGCCGCCCTGAAAAAGTACGAGTACGACTATGAGTGGCTGGCCGATATGTACGCCGGAATGGCCCGTTGTTATTTGGCCGATGAAAACTGGCGTGCCGCAGAAGAGCCGCTACGTCAAGTGGCCGAGCTGGCCAGCGATTATACCCTGCATAACTGGGCGTGCACCCTGCTGGCCACCTGCTACCTGAAAGACCTCAATCTGGATAAGATTTATCCGCTTGTGCCGTTTCTCCTGCGCCCCAATTCTTTTGCCTCACATTCTGTCGCCTTCAACTTGGCCGCTCTGGAAGCGGGAGACAACCTGTTTGGCGTGGAGCGATACCGGGAAGCGTTATGGATTCATCGCCTTGTGTATCCGCATGATCATGTACAAGTCCACAGCGAACAGTATTTGGATCGTTTGAAGCGCGAGGCGGATCGGCTGCGACAGACGCCGGGTAATCCCCGACGTCTCATGCGTCTTCAGGAAAGCATCGGAGAGTTAGAGGAGGAAATTAAAGCCTTGGCGCAGATTGAAAACTATGACATCGAACTCGCCTTCCGCGTGGCCCGTGGGTACATGGAGATGTTTCGCTTCTGGGAAGGACGCGAAATGTTCCTCCACCTTCACGAAGTCTGTAGCGGCTCACAGGCGGAGGAAGCTCTGTATCTGGCGTTCCGCTGCTCCTCACACCTGCACCCCTGGGAACGCGCCTATGAAATCGGGGAAAAATACATGGAAAAATATCCGGGCGGCGAGTGGTTCGACACCATTACCCTTGCCATGGGGCAAATGTACGCCAAGCAACAGAACTGGCTGCAGGTGATCAAGCACTTGACCCGAACACTGGAAATCAAACCCAAACACGAATCGGCTGCAGAATGCATGTTTTTGATCGGATATGCGGCTTTCATGGAGGAAATGTTCCCCAAGGCGACGGCCACGTTCCGACAACTCCTCGATATTTTCCCAGAAAACGATCTGGCGGAACCCGCGGTGTACTGGTTGGGCATGGCCCTTTTGTTCGACGGCCAGTATGCCGATGCCGCGCCGTTTTTCGATCGACTTCTGCAGCAGTGGCCCAACAGCATGTACGTGGAGGATTCGTTCTTTCGCCGGGCGGTTTGCGACTACGGGCAAAGCCTTTTTGAAGACTCCGATACGCGTTTGAAGGCGTTTATCGAAAAATATCCGCACAGCAAGCTCACCAGCGAAGCCATCATGATGCGGGCGGATATTGCCGGCGCCATGGGGCAGCCGAAAGAAGCGATTGCGTTCTACCAACAGGCCATGTTTCAGTATGAAAACCTGAATATCGAGTACTATAATCACTGTGCCTTTCAGGCCGGACGCATTCTGGCCGACGAGGAGGATTGGACAGGACTCCGTAGCCACTTCCAGCGGTATATCGACAAGAACCGCGAAGGATCCAACATTCCCCAGGCGCTTTATTGGATCGGGAAGGCGCTGTGGCAGACAGGCGAACAAACCGGTGCCCTGCGCTTCTATCGCGAAGCCATCGCGCATTACGGCAAGAACCCCAAGGCGATTGGAATTGATTTCATTCTGGAAGAGTGGATTGCTTTGGCCAAACGCGGAGATCCCGGCTTGCAGCAGAAAGCATGGCTTGACCTACGCCGGGCTCTACAGGAAGCACAAAGCCGCAACGAAACGACAACGGTCCTCCGGCTCACATGGGCCCTTCAATATGACCCTGATGTGAAACACACCCAACGACATGAACTTTTATCTAGCCTCCTGCGGGTGGAAAACTTTTCCGCCGCTAGCCCAGGTGTTCTCCAATGCATGCTGGATACTGCCGTCGAGCGAAAACAGATGGACTTGGCAGAGCGAATTGCGCAGCATATCATTACGGAGTTCACGGAGACGGATTACGCCCTGGATGCGCGGTTGTTCCTGGCCAACCGCGCGATCGAAAAGGCGCGCGCCACAGACCAGGTCACCGAAGCGGACACGCTCTATGAAGAAGCCATCAAACATCTCGGCGTCATCCGCACGGTGTTTGCCGCCACGGACCAGGCCGCGCTTGCCCTCAATCTTCTGGGGCGGCTCTACACACAGCAGAAGAAGTACAAGGAAGCCGAGGAGGCCTTCAAGTCGGTGTTGGGAGTCAAAGAATGGCGCACGCTATGGCCCGAAGCTTTGTACGGACTCGGCGAAACGGCCTTTGACCAGAGGAAATTTGCAGACGCCAGCGCTTACTACGAACGGATCTACGTTATGTATTCGCATTATAAAGACTGGTGCGCGAAAGCCTATCTTCGCCGAGCCGAATCCCTTAAACGTCTGTACCAGTACGAAAAAGCGGCCGAGGTGATTGATGAAATGCTGAAAGACTCCGATTTGAGCCGATCCCCAGAGGGCGCCGCCGCACGAACCCTCGCGGCAACCCTGAAACGATAAGCGGTCTTCTCCGAATCTATTCCCGTTTGTCGGCTCTGTTCGGGAAAGGACGTTACGCGCTTGACCCCTGGAGCTCGACGCCATAGATATCTCACTCAACGCGAGGGAAAGTCCATGGCGGACATGATGGAAGTATGCCGAAAGAAGATGCCATTGAAGTGACAGGGACCGTCGTCAAGGTTCTCCCGGCCACGATGTATACTGTGCGCCTGGAAAACGGACACGAAATCCTGGCGCATATCTCCGGGAAGATGCGGAAAAATTTTATCCGCATTGCCGTTGGCGATAAGGTCCGCGTGCACATTTCTCCGTACGACCTTTCCAAGGGAAGGATCATCTACCGTCACCGCGACTGAAATGCCGCCGTTGTGTTTTCTGATGGAAAACAGCGGGCGACGGAGCCGAGGCCGACGGGACAGCCGGCCCATACCGATGGCATCCGTGCAGGTCACGATACCCTCCCGTGACTGAACCCACGGGGTATGCTGAGGTGGAGTGGCCGGGTATCCGCGTGCGGCAGGAAGTGCGGCCAGCCATTCGCAAGGCGGAGTGAAGATGATTTCATGCCGGCCGGATCGCCAGGGGATATCCCGCGCATCCGTGTGGTCGCCGGAGTCTCCTGTCGCGTCGTCGCCACCTTCTGAAACCATCCGAATCCCCGAGGAAGACCGCCGGGATGGGACGGGGGCTGGCCCGCTGGCCGATTACCCGTTTATCCGGCCCATAGGGGACGGCGGAATGGGAGTGGTCTACCTCGCGCGCGACATTCGCCTGGATCGTTATGCCGCCATCAAGCGGCTCAAACCCCGCATGGGAAATCGACCAGGCTTTCGCATGCGTTTCTTCAGCATGCGGCCGTCAGTGCGGGTTTCCGCCCCGTCGGTCCGAATGGAAAACGCTTGGCCGAGGAGATACGAAACGTGGGCCGCCGCGCGGGAAAGGCTCGCGTCCGCATTCAGATATTGCGGGAGAAAATCCCGTTAGCCATCCAAAACCGAAATGTTGACTCCGCCCGTCGTCTTATTGCGGAGTACGAGGCGTTGTGTGACGACCACCGGTTTGCGGAAGAGGCTAAAGCGTTCCCGGATCAAGCGCGTGAGGAACACCTGCGAAGAATCCGCCAAGCCATTCAAACGCACGATTTCCGGTTGGTCCGTCGCCTTTGTCGCGAACAGTGGACTCAAGAACCCACAGGGGATCGTTGCGTTCGACGTCTCCGGCTGGCCGCCGCCCTGCTCCCCGTCTGGATTGTCATCCGGTATATGACGTTTGGTGCTCCGGCCTTATATGTTATGTATCTCCTGAGCGCCGCTCTCGTCTTTCGCGCCGCAGGCCGTCGGTGCACAAAACGCTATAGCTCGATCTTCCGGTTGGCCGTTTCCTTCGCGACGAAACGATCCTGCGTGGCCCTCTGGAACTCTACGCGCGGCTATGGGGAGTGCCGAATCTCTATACCGAAAAGCCTCAGGAGCCTGCCTCGATCGAGCCGTTGATCCCTTCGTCGGCGGAAAAGGGTTCCCGGTTGCTGGCCTGACCGCCGCCTTTTGCAAGGCCGTCCTGAAGCAAAAGGCCGAGTGGACGCGGAGTGAACGCGAATGGGCGGTCCTCTATATCGATGCATTCCGCGCGTTGCAGCAGCAGTGCCAGAAACACGGGTACTATGAGGGATGGGAGCAGGCGGGCCGGGAACAGGCACGGTTTGAGGCAGAGGGAGACATCTCGGAGGAGGCCGTCGTGGAAACCCCACGGGAACTGCAGGCCGTGCAGCAAAAATACCGAAGGCTCAGGCTGAAGCGGGCTGCCGAGCATCACCGGACGATTCTTCACCTCACGCAGCGACACGTGCAGGAACTGGAAAACCTGCAACGGACACTGACCAAACAGAACCGGATGAACGAGGGCGGCGCAGGTTAACGCCACGATTTGCGAGGTGAAAACGCTGCCGGTTGTTCTCAACGACGAGGTGGCCTTACGCACGCCAGAGACCCAGACGAAGAACGCCGGTCCCCGAACAGGAGACCCTGTGCTCGGAGAAGGCAGGGGAGAAGGGCACGCACACGACACCCTGCATTGCGCTTGACTCCCGTGCGCAGACGGCTCACCATGCCACGCATCGCGGGGTCGTCCCGGCAGGACGTTGCGCGCGCGCAGGCTGTGAATACACAACCGACATCATCACCGCTGGCCGCGTTGACCGCTTTGGCTAAGCGACGCGGTTTTATTTTCCCCGGATCCGAATTGTACGGCGGCCTCAACGGATTCTGGGATTACGGCCCTCTTGGCGTCGAACTGAAGCGACAGATTCGGGAGGCCTGGTGGAAGGATATCGTACAGAAACGGGACGACGTTGTGGGGTTAGACACGGCGATCGTGATGCATCCTCGGGTTTGGGACGCGTCGGGACATACGAGCGGGTTTGTCGACCCGATGGTGGATTGCCTGGTGTGCCGCCGCCGTCACAAGGCCGATGCGTTGTGCGAAGAGCAAGGCCTGCATTTGCTCCGGACAGAAAATGGATTCCGTCTCCCCGAGGGGGTACGCTGTGCCTGCGGATCCAACCGCCTGACCGAACCCCGGGCGTTCAACCTCATGTTTAAGACATTTGTCGGACCGGTCGAAGATGCGTCTGCCCTTGCCTACCTGCGTCCGGAAACGGCTCAGGGCATTTTTATCAACTTTAATAACGTTGTAGCTTGTTCGCGGCAGAAAGTCCCGTTCGGGATTGCGCAAATAGGGAAGGCGTTTCGCAACGAAATCAACCCGCGTAATTATACCTTTCGCTCCCGGGAGTTCGAACAGATGGAACTCGAATTTTTTATTCGCCCCGATGAAGCGGTTGACATCATCGCCGGCTGCGTGGCGTCGCCAAGCGGCGGCTACGATAAGTCGCCCGGGGATCCCTCGTTGAATTGGGGGTGGGAATGCTGGTTGCGGTATTGGGTAGACCAGCGCATGCGGTTTTATGCTTCGATCGGATTACCTCCCCAAAGCCTGGTCCTGCATGAGCAAAACCGCGACGAGTTGGCCCACTATGCGCGGGCCTGTGTCGATATTCAATTCACGTTTCCCTTCGGCGTGCAGGAACTGGAAGGCATTGCCGCCCGAGGCGACTTCGACCTGCGCCAGCATCAACGACATTCAGGAAAATCCCACGAGTACTTTGATGAGCAGCTCAAGGCGGCTATATCGAAGTGGTCCGCAGCGGAAAGAGAAGCGTTTGTGGCGCGGTGCATCGCCCGGGAACAAGCGCGAGGAGCATGCGGTCTCACGGCGGACGCGTGCCGGGTATGGTGTCAACGCTTGTTCGAGGGATGTTACCTTCCGCATGTGATTGAACCCTCAGCCGGCGTGGATCGAATCGCACTGGCCGTTCTGTGTCATGCCTATCGGGAAGAGTGGGTGTCTATCCGTTCGGAAGAAGCCGGAGAAAAACCGCGTATCCTGGAAGCCCAGCCCGGTCTGTCGCCCCCGGACGGATATGAACTCCGAACGCTTCTTCGCCTACACCCTCGTATCGCGCCGATCAAGGCAGCGGTATTTCCCTTGCTCCGGAACAGACCGGAACAGGTCGCTCGCGCGCGGGCTATTTTCGACCACCTACGTTCGTTTTGGCCCTGCTTTTTCGACATCGCCGGCGCGATCGGACGCCGCTACCGTCGGCAGGATGAAATCGGAACCCCCTTTTCGGTCACGGTGGATTTCCGGACCCTTGAGGACCACACCGTGACCCTGCGCGACCGCGACACGATGGAGCAAATTCGCGTGGCGGCCGATAGCCTTCCGGAAATTTTGGCGGAGAAAATTCGGTGAGAGGATACCGTTCGGAATCCGGATCGAGTACAGGCAGAAGGCAGAAAAACCGGCGTTCGCGGGGAGATCATCCCTCCCATGACACGGCACCGCACAGCGGGAGTGCTGCCGCGCCGGACGTGGATCTCGGATTTGCCCATGTGGACATGACGCGGATGGACTACTGTGGGATACCGGAAGTCGTGTATGGTTCCGGAAAGACGACCGAGCAGGTCATCGGTATTATCCGGGCCTTGCGCGCGGCGGGGCAACCCGTCCTGGTCACACGGGCCAATCCTGCGTTATACCGGGCTGTCCGCCGTGCCATGCCCGCAGCCGTTTACCATCCGGTAGCAAAAACCATCACACTGGGAGTACGCCCGAGGAAAGAAGGCCTTGTGGTCGTCGTAAGCGCCGGAACAGCGGATATACCTGTTGCCGAAGAGGCCGCCGTAACCGCCGAATACCTGGGAGCGCGGGTGGAACGCATTTACGACGTTGGGGTGGCCGGTCTGCACCGCGTCCTTCGCCACATAGACCTTATCCGCCGCGCCCGGGCTGTCGTGGTGGTCGCGGGCATGGAAGGCGCCCTTCCTTCGGTGGTGGGAGGATTGGTGGATGTACCGCTGATTGCCGTGCCCACCAGCGTGGGATATGGCGCTTCTCTGCAGGGGCTGGCGGCTCTGTTGACCATGTTGAACTCCTGTGTGCCCGGCCTGGCCGTGGTCAATATCGACAACGGATTCGGTGCGGGTGTACTTGCCGCCCGGATCAACCGGATGCCGAACGCCGCCAAGGAAAGGGAATCCCCTCCTCAGACGCATGGACAGGCGGTGGCGCCTGTCCCCGTGCGGCGTGTCCCCTTCCACAAACGACGAGTATGAAACTGCTTCGCTTTGACAGCGTAGGGGGCGCCAGCGGAGACCTCATTCTCGGCGCGCTGCTGGATCTTGGCGTTCCTGTCGATGCCATACAAGTCCCCCTCAACAACCTCGGCATCGGAAACGTGGAACTCGTTCCCGAGCCGGGGGTGTATCACGGGTGGCATGGAACGCGCCTGACAGTCCACGTTGTGAAGGAGCCGGATACACGCGCATGTAACCTGGAGACCATCCGTTTTCTCCTGCGCAACGGTCCCTTGCCAGAACGGACGCGCCGGTTAAGCGAATGCACCTTTGAACGTCTGGCCGGGGCCGAAGCGCAGGTACACGGGATCCACCCGCAGGACGTTCACTTCCACGAGGTCGGCGCCGCCGACGCCATCGCCGATATTGTAGGGAATTGTCTGGCGCTTGAGTGGCTGGGAATCGAGGGCGTATGGGTTGGTCCGCTTCCGCAAGGCGTCGGAACCGTGGTTTGCCGACATGGGACCCTTCCCAATCCCCCGCCCGCCGTGGTGGAATTGCTAAAAGGGCACCCCATCGAGCTTACAACGGAAAACGCAGAACTGGTCACGCCCACGGCAGCGGCTTTGCTCATGACCTGGAAAACGGAATGCGCCTCCGTTCCGGATTCGTCTTGCGGTACCGTGTTGGGTTACGGTTGTGGGATGGGACACTATCGCCTGGTCGATCGGCCCAATCTTTTGCGCGTGGTTCTCCTGGACTGCCCATCGCCGGAGGCACGAGTGGCCGACACAGACCACGTGCTGGTTTTGGAGTGCGAGGTGGATGACCTCACGCCAGAAATGTTCGGCGCTCTCCTGGATCGACTGCTCGCGCAGGGGGCACTGGACGCGTATTTTACGCCAATCCAGATGAAAAAACAGAGGCCGGCCATCCTGCTGACGGTGCTCACCCGGCCGCCCGACCGCGATGCACTTCTCGACATCATTTTCCGCGAAAGTACGACGTTCGGCGTGCGGGAGTATAGGGCGCGCCGAACGCTTCTTCCACGCCGCCAGGTCGCCGTGAAAACGGCCTATGGCGTTATCCGCGTCAAGTTCGGGACGTGGAAGGGCGTAACGGTCACCCGTGCGCCGGAGTTCGAGGATTGTCTCCTCGCGTCTCGCGAACATCGTGTGCCGCTCCGACGTGTCTATGAGGCCGCCCTCCTGGCGTTGGAAAACGAAAGCTGATCGGAACGTCGGAGATGGCTCCCCCCCTCGCAGAAAATCGGCCCGTCCCTGTTAACCCCGCCGCTCGGTCCCGTACCCGGACCGTCACGGAATAGTCACCTCCCTCACAGGCCCGGTGCCACGTATCGCAGCAGAGCGATCAACCCATTCACAGGCCTTCGGACACACCGTGCCAACGGAATCAAATCGAACGTGGCCAGCACCAGTAGAACCACATAAACAATGGTCGCGGCCCAGAGGATATTTCTCCCGGTTCGGTGTGAACGTCGGCGGTGGCGGTGGGAAATACGCGGCATGTGTTCGGCGCGCGAAGGGGATGCCTCCTTCTCCCGGGACGGGAATTCGCTACAGACATGGCCCGACTCGTAGGCGTCAAGGATTTCCAGTACGCCGGCCAGACTATCGTGACGCGCGATGTGTCCTCTCCGATCGTGAACCAGGCGGACGACCCCCGGCTCGGAGTTTCGGGGACAGCCGGTCATGCCGGCGATAACTCCGTCGAGCATGCTCATGTCGTTATAGCCGTTCCCGATGGCCAAAACATGTTCCGTCGGCACGTTCAAATGACGGACAAGCTCAAACAGGGCGAGTCCCTTGGTGAAGGGAATCCGACGCACGTCAACCCGCCGGCCTTCGTGAAAAAGGTGGAGATACCGGGAGGAACAGCCCCAAGACCGGATGTGTTCGGCAGCCTGCAGGGCAGTCATGTCGTCGGGAAAAAAAGCCGTGACGCGGTCGCGTCGGCGTTCCACATCGTGCACGCCGGGAAGATCGCGCACGATATGGCGAAACCAGCGACGCAACATGCGGCGAACGCGGCAGTGCTCGCGCCACTGGACCCACGCAATGGTCACATTCCAGCCCAAGTGGCGCAGGGTGTGGCGCAGGGTGTGGCGCAGGGTAGGGCCGCAAATGTACGCGTGCCGCAGAATCACGTAATCGGGACGGATACCGACTGCCTCCATGGGACGGAAAACGCGCCGAAAGTCTCGCCAACCTCGCCCCGTGCACACGACCCACACGCACGTCCTGCCATGGCGCAAGGTCTCCAGGCGATCGCGAAATACGGGATAAAGCGGAAAATCGGAAGGACCACCGAGCAAGGTTCCATCCAAATCCGTTGCCAGGAGGCGAATCATGGACCTCCTCGGGTTCCCGCCATCGACTCAGAATCCGTGGGACTGAAGGACGCGGCGAAGTTCTGACTGGAACTCCTGTAGGTCCTGAGGAGACGGACGGTAGTTTCGAGAGCCGGGATCCAAGCCCAGACGACCAAACTGATCGAGCCACCACTCGGCTCTGACTCCGTCACGAAAGGTGACGGTCCCGCTGACGAGTGCGCCTGGGCGTGCGAGGCGACTCAGCTGAACCTTTACGGCGGACGCAGGCGACGTGCCTTTGCCGAGATCGTCTTCCCCCTCCGATTCCTCCTCGGGTTCCCATGCGGACTCCTCCGACGCGGAGGCCGATTGGCCTTCCGCCGCCGTTACATTAGGCGGAGACGTCAGAACCGAGTGCGTGGGACGGCGATCTTTGACGGTGAGCCCCAGATCGAGGATGAGCAGGCGTACCTCCATATAGGTCAGAGTGAAGCCGAACTCGGAGGTCAGCTTCTTTTGAATCTCCGACAGTCCTAATCCGGCTTCCACCCAACTCTGCACAGCGCGTTTTTGGTCGTCGTTGAGTTCCATAGACCGTGTGTGTGCTTTGTCCCCGTGAGAGGATGCGCCTGCCCCCGTAGCCCTCTGCGGGCCGAGCCGCGCATTACGTCCCTAGAACTTCATCGCATGCCTCCTCCAGAACCGCAATTCCCTCCCGGAGGGCGTCGCGCGTGATGGAAAGAGGAGGCGCAATTTTCACACATTCGCCGGCGACTCCCACCGGCGCGAACATGAGGAGCCCTTTCTGGAAACATTTGACGTTGAGGGCCAAGGCCGTATCCGGATCGGGCTCCTTCGTTCCCTTTTTAACCACTTGGATACCAGCCACAAGCCCAAGTCCCGTGGCATGTCCTAGGACATCCGGATGCTTTGTGCGGATACGTTGGATTTCCGGAACGAGAATTTTTCCGAGTTGGGCGGCATTCCGGATGAGCTTCCCGTTGCGAAGAAGTCGCACGCTGGCCAGGGCAGCCGCCACGCATACAGGAGACCCCGAATGAGTCGATGTCATGGACCCAGGGGCATACAAATTCATGATGTCCGCCCGACCAATGACTGCGGCCAGGGGCAGAGAGGAACTGATACCCTTGCCGCACACGATCACATCGGGGTTGATGCCGTAATGCTGGTAACAAAACATTCGCCCGGTACGACCGAAGCCGGCCTGCACCTCGTCGACAATCAACACACAGTCGTGTTCCCGACAAAAGGCTTCCAGCTTCTTCGCATATTCCACAGGGAAAAAGTCCGGGCCCACCCCCTGGAACGATTCGGTCAGGACACCCGCAATGTTTTTGAAAGCGACCCCCTGTTTCTGCAGGCTTTCCAAGAAAAGCTCAAAACGCGTGTCCTCATTCTTGAAACCGTCCGGGAAAGGAACCTGAACAAACGACGTATCGCTTTGCCCCAGCCATTTCTTTAGCTTTGGAAGCCCGCCGGATAACTGTGCGCCCATTGTTCGACCGTGAAACGCGTTTCGGAAACTGACGATATAGCGTCTGTCTGGTCCGTATTTTTCCATCGCATAGGTTTTGGCAAGCTTAATGGAGTTTTCAATGGCCTCGCTGCCTGTGCTCAGCAGAAACACGCGATAGTTGGCAGGATCCGGAGAAAGGGCACGCAATTCCCGACAGAGAGCCGCCCGATCCTCATGAGGGAACACGTAGGTGGCCAGCAACCCCTGGCGGACCTTGCGGACAATGGCGTCCTTGATAGCCCTGGCCCCGTGCCCTGCGTTGGCTAGGAGTACGCCGGAAGACCAATCAATCCAACGGTTTCCCCAGCGGTCATAGACCGTAAAATTATCTGCTCTATGCCACACCACAGGGGGCTGTCCCAACATGGATCGGGGCTCGTGCTTTTGAAGTGTCCGGAAAAAGGGCAAAGATTGCGGCACGGGAAGAGGTGTTCGGATGGTTCGGTATCGGGTTTTGACCGGGGGTACTTTTACCGGCGTTAGACTGTAGATGGCCATAGCCTATTCCTTTTTTCTTTTTCGTGTGGGCTCTACAGGAGCCGCACGTGAGGACGATCACCGTACACAATGTCTACCATTTTCCCTTCACAGAGAATCGAAAGGCGCGCCGCCTCGGTAACCAATTCGTTCGTGTTGCTGTTGGCCGGCGTAGCGATAAGAGCCTTTTGGTCCACTTCCCGGATGAGCGCCCGGCGGCGTTCAAGTGCGGCACGGGCGTCCAAGCCGGCTACCTCGTCCTCGATGCGCCGAATGGTGTTCACGATTGCGGCTACCGAATCATAGCCATAGCCAACGGGCTTGTATCCTGGCCCCTCCCAGGGGACCAAACGAAAGAAGTCCGGATTAATATAGTTAAAAATGCTGCCGGCGCAGCCGATTCCTTTCAGATAGCTGTGTTCTACGCCGCGAAATTGGTCATCGTGAGCGATCAGTCCGGTTTTCCCTGGACCTTCGCAAAACATCATAAGGCACTGTTCGTTGCTTCCTGCCGCTTCGTCCGGATAACCGAGACCGTCGGTTACGGAAAGGATGGCGCCATTTTCGTAAATCACCCGGCCATTGGCCCACATAAAACCTTCCTTTCCGTTCGGGAAACGTCCTTTGACACCCGAAACCGAAACGCGCACAGGTTTGAGGCGGGTGATGAACTGCACCAGGTCCACATAGTGACATCCCACATAGACAAAAGGATCCGTGTTGTCGCAGGTGAACCAGTTCTGAAAGTTGGAAAACCGGTAGTAGTACGGCTCGATCATCTTGGCTTCGCCCATGGCAAACTCGCCAAAATCACCGCGCTCATAGTGCCGGCGGGCAATCAGCGCACGCCGGTCAAACCGCTTATGGTACTCGATACCCACAAACAATCCCCGTTCATATGCTTCGTGTTCGATTTCCACCGCCTGCGCATACTGGAGCACCAGAGGCTTGACGCAGAGGATGTGTTGGTCGTTTCTCAGCGCCTCACCGATCACCTCATAGTGTAGCGGATCCGGCATAGCCACCACCACAATCTGGCGTTTGGCCATCCCGGCCAGCACATCCTTGTAAAGGGTGGGAAACTTTTTTTTCGGATCCTCGTGTTCGGACGGATGCGCCGTGAAATCTTGCCCTGGAAAGGCTTCTCGGAAAAGTTCTCCTTCCTTGAGGATACGCAGCGGCGCGCTGTCCAAGGCGCAAATATCAATCCGTCCCACCACACCGGTACGCTGGAGGTGATACAGCGACGGCAGCAAAAGATCGTGGGTGATCATACCTCCGCCCACGACGACAGCATCCAACGCGTGCCCCATGCGTTGCCTCCCGAAAAAACGACGTCGGAAACAATACCAAACGCGGCCCCGTTGTCAATCGGTCAGCGTCGCCGCATGGGGCCACAAAAAGCCTCCTGCACCCTGCACATCCGCCTTCGCGTTTTTTGGGTTAGGAAGCCGGGCCGACCGCCCACGGCACGGCACAGGTTCCACGTTGGAGGAAAAACCCGTGTCAGTAGCGAAACCGCTTCTGTTCTGCCGACATTTGCGATCCACTATCCCACACCGAAAGCCGCTAACGGACCATATCCCGTTCCACACGGACCTCCGTCTCACTGCGCACTGCGGAGGTCGCAGGCAGCGGCAATGTCGGCAACGGCGAACAGGTAGGCAGCTCGGCGGAGGGTCGTGTGATATCGGATGGCTGCCTCTGCCAAGCGGTCATAGGCTTCTCTCATCGTCTCCCGCAACCGCTTCAACACGTATTCCCGCGGCCACCGATCTTGATTCTCGTTCTGCACCATTTCGAAATAGGATACGGTTACACCACCGGCGTTGGCCAAAATGTCCGGAATGATGTCCACACCGCGTTGTGTGGCAAGGCGGTCGGCATCCACAGAGAGTGGCCCATTGGCCCCCTCCAAAATCAACGGCGCGCGAATATGTTCCACATTGTCCACAGTGACGGCGTTTTCAAGCGCGGCCAAGCAGAGGATATCCACCTCGGCACGGAGAATATCCTCCCGACATCGTTGCGCACCAGGAAAGTCGGGTAGACCGCGTTGCCCCTTCTCGGCAACCCACTCGTCAAGAGCGGCCACATTCAGCCCAGCGGGATGATAAACCGCGCCGAATTCGTTAGCCACGTGGGTCACACGTAGCCCGACGCTTTCCACCGCGAAGAGAGCCGCATGGCTACCCACATTGCCGAAGCCTTGAATGGCCATTGTTTTCCCTCGCAACGCAATACCCTTACGCTCGGCATGGCGTTCCAACGCCATGATCAGTCCGAACCCAGTCGCCTCACGACGTCCGTGACTGCCGCCCATGTTGATCGGCTTTCCGGTGAAGGCGGCCGTAATGCATTCCCCAGAATACTTTCCGTATTCGTCGGCCATCCACGCCATCACCTGGGCATTGGTGTTGACGTCCGGGGCCGGAATATCCCACTTGGGCCCCAGGTCATGGACCAATCCCTGCACATATTTTCGGCTCAGGCGCTCTCGTTCGGTGCGTGAATACTGCCGGCCTTCTGGAATGACCACGCCCCCCTTGGCTCCCCCCAGGGGAAGTCCCATCACCGCACATTTGATCGTCATCAAGGTCGCCAACGCCTTGACCTCTTCCAGGTCCACGCACGGATGCCACCGGATGCCTCCCTTGTAGGGGCCGCGAAAATTGTTGTGCTGCACACGGTAGCCCGTCAACACATCAATCCCCCCATCGTCCCGTTGCAAAGAAATGCGGAAACTAATCACTCGATCCGGGATAAGAATCCGGGATACAATCTCGCGTCCGGGATATTTTTCGTTTAGCTGCAGTGTCTGTGCCGCGTCGCAAACCAATTGGTGGACGCCGGCGAGGAATGCGGCCCCCGTGCGGTTCTGCGCGGCCATGGGTTATCCTCCCTTTCACGGTGTCAGAGAGTCCCGTGCCAGCCTAAGTCGACGGAACGGTTACACCTCAATATTCTGAAGAGCTGCCTGCTGTTCAGACGAGGGGCGGGGCTCGGCAGGTCCGGCGAGAATCCGGCGAGCTTCCTCCCGCGCGTGTTGGATCCGCCCGTTAGCGCCCTCCGCCATCCACCGTTCGCGCGTGGAGCGCGCCAGCAGCGGCGATTCCGACAGCACACGCCGAAAGTGCCGGAACGTGTGCTCATACGAAAGAAAATCCATCCCCCTTCCACCACGTCACGAACCCCCTCGAAGGTAAGCTCCTCATCGTTTACGGGGATCCCGTCCCTCCACCGAAAAAGGGCCTGGGCGAAGACATGGCCCATCACCATCTGCGTCGCCGAGAGGACGCGGGATACTCTTTCGGCAGTTGCCACGGTCACGTCCGACGGCGCTATGGCTAGCGCTTCCGTGACCATTTCCGAAGGCAAACAAATGCGATCGGCTGCGGGGTCTGGCCGGGCTCTCTTAGACCGTACGAGGCTGCGGATCACCTCATCATCCACGCGGACGCCAAGCTCGGCCAGGTTGCGCAGGCTCGTCCGATTAATCGGCTCAACCGCATCCGCACTCCGTTCCAGGATCATGGCGTGGACTGCAATCGGATCGTCGGTTGTGGGGATTCAATCCCTCATGCTAGCGCGCTTCCGGGAGCCTGTCAATGGATGAGAAGGGACGAACGGGGAGTGGTGACTCCGCTGTACCGGCGCTGCAGCCGGTGATTGCTCCGAAACGACGGTAGCCGGTTGACCCGGCCGTCCCTCTGCATCCGGACGCGCTGGATGGCGCTCGGCCGTGGCCGTCACATCGCGCGGGGAAGTCGCCCCCCCCTACGTTTTCTGCAGGTTCTGCCCGATCCTTTTGTTGACCGGCCATCCTCTCGCCTGCCGTTTCTCCGTCACGTTCCGCCAGCCGTCAGGGGTGCGTACGGAGGCGATCTCGAGCGGTTGTTCGACCGGACTCCGTTCTCAGCCATTCCGTCAAAAACATTTTTGTGTCGCGCGATCTCCGCGTTTTCAGGCCCAGCGTCCGCTCCACCGCCCAACGTTTTGTTCGTATAACGCGGACCGTATTGCTGCTGGCAAGCAGCCGCTCCGGCTCGTGTTCGAAAAACTCTTTTTTTCAGGGACCGAGAGTGACCTGCCTTTAGAGTTCTGAAAAACGATCATCGTCTGCGGGTACTCCCTCACTATGGCCAGAGCCAACCGTTCACACACGCAACCAAAGTCGGCTTGAGATTATCCTTTCAGGCGAGCCTTCCATCCCTACATCTCTCGCGGCCTGGCAACCGCTTGACGTAGACTGTCTTTTGCGGCTCTATGCCCTCAACGATCACCCTCTGAGGCGGGATCAAGAGGTGCCTGCCCTTTCCTTGTTCGAATGGGTGGGGCGTCTCCGGAATCCCACTCCGCTTTCAGGCAAAAGCTCCGTGGATCTTCCCCGGCTGATCATCCGTCCCGTATAATACCGTGCTATCTCCGCCGTTGGACCGATCCGTCCCGGCCGGGCACCTCCCGGAACGCCGTCCGGTCGCGCTCAGCCCCTGGGGAGCAACGCCGCCACGCGTTGTTAGTTCCCTACCGTCGTTCCAGAGGCGGGACACACGTGTCGCACGTCCTTCTCGCATTCCTTACGGACGGCATCGGAGCGGATTGCGTGATTGACGCCAAGCACGGCACTCCAGTACGATCACGCGCGTAGCCGCAAGAGACTGAACAGAAGGAAAAAGCCGTCGAAAGAGGCCATCCTAAACACTTCGCGCCCGGCTCGGGTTTTCCTGAGGACGACCGACCAGCACCGGGCGTTCACCGATTTCGATGGCAGGGTCATGAACGATGAAGCAACCATCCCGGGGTGGCTCCGGCGTCTAGACCATACGGCCGATGAAGGAATTCAGGTTGACGCGCCAACTTTTCCAGCGCTCCTAGAACGGCTTGCCTGGGGTATGTTTTATCTTCTCGTGGACCTGGAGCGCGTCGAACCCCGCACGATAACCCGTGTGGATGTGGAAGCGCCGGATCGGGAAGCCCTTGTGGTTCGCTGGCTTTCGGAGCTCAACTATCGGCATCTTTCGCGGAAGCTGCTTTTTAGCCGCTTTCACGTGCGCCGAGCGACGCGTCAGAAGGTGGAGGGCGAAGCGTGGGGGGAGCCGCTGGACCCGGAACGCCATCCCCTCTACACGGAGATCAAAGCGGTGACGTTCCACGGCTTGCGGGTGGGACGTGAAAAAGGTATATGGACGGCGCAGGTTCTCTTTGATGTTTGATGGGGCGACTATCGCCTATTGCCGGCGGGCGGTGTGGAAATATGAACGTACGGGACCTTACGAAAATTACGGACTTTGTTTGGGAAATCCCGCGCACGGGTGGGATGCGGGTTCCGGCACGCCTCTATGCCTCGGAGCGTATGCTGCCTCAGATTTTCGGCGACAACGCGCCGCAGCAGGCCGTTAACGTGGCCCATCTTCCTGGCATCGTGGCCGCGTCGCTGGCCATGCCAGACATACACTGGGGATACGGTTTTCCCATCGGAGGCGTGGCGGCCTTCGACGTGGAGGAAGGGATCGTCTCGCCGGGTGGAGTGGGGTATGACATCAACTGCGGCGTCCGTCTGATGGCGGCTGGCTTATCGCGCACGGACATTGCCCCCCATCTGGAACTCCTGCTCAACGAGCTGTTTCGACGCGTCCCCAGCGGAGTGGGGTCCTCGGGTGCCCTTTCGGTTAGCACAGCGGAACTGCGGCAAATCGCCGTGGAAGGCGCTCGGTGGGCGGTCAGGAGTGGCTATGGGACAGCTGAGGACCTGGAACGCATGGAGGAGAACGGATGTATAGCGGACGCGGCGCCGGACCACGTTTCCGAGCGAGCATGGGCACGCGGTTTGGATCAGGTAGGCACGCTGGGCTCAGGCAATCACTTTCTTGAAGTGGGATACGTTTCGGAGGTTTATAATCAGACGGTGGCTCAGGCCATGGGGTTGGCGCTCGAGCAGGTGACCGTGATCGTCCACAGCGGCTCACGTGGGTTCGGCCATCAAATCTGCGACGATTACCTGGCGATCATGGATCGTGCTACACGGAAGTACAGCCTTCACCTCCCGGACCGGCAACTCGCCTGTGCGCCTCTTCGATCGTCCGAGGGGCAATCCTATTTGGGGGCGATGCGATGCGCTGTCAACTACGCATTTGCCAATCGCCAGGTGATTGCGGAGGCCGTGCGCCGCTCTTTTGCCAAGGTTTTCGGCTCAGCCGGCGGGAGCGCGGTGTTGCACACAGTGTACGAGGTGGCGCACAACATCGCCAAAATCGAGACACACCAGGTGGGCGATCGAACGCTCACGCTTTGCGTCCATCGCAAAGGGGCCACCCGCGCGTTTGCGGCCGGACATGCGGATCTGCCTGACGCATACCGCGCAATAGGCCAACCCGTCCTCATTCCGGGCGACATGGGACGCTGCTCATATGTTCTGATCGGGACGGAAAAGGCTATGGAGGAAACCTTCGGCAGTGCATGCCATGGTGCGGGCCGTCTTATGAGCCGACAGAAAGCGTTGCAGGCTTCGCGTAACCGGCAGATTGCGCGGGAACTTGCGGACCGCGGGATTTTGGTGCGTGCGCAAAACCGGCGCACGCTCGATGAGGAAATTCCGGAGGCCTACAAGGATGTGTCGCTGGTGGTGGATACCTGCGTGCAGGCCGGGATTGCCCGCCGGGTGGTACAAATCAAGCCGCTGGGTTGCCTCAAAGGCTGAGCGGCTCCGACTCGATCGTTCCCACCTGTCCCACGTGTGGCAAGAGCTCGCCGACGTGCGGCAGACACGCGCCTACACCTCGCTTTTTTCCGCGGGCGCGAGCGTTTCGGCGGTCGCCTTTTTCCCGTCGCTCGCGTGTGTCCTTATGCATTTTTAGCTTTTCCTGATGTCTGCAGAATGTGTATGGATTTTACCGGATCCGATGGACAGGTTGGAACGTGCTCCATCTGTCCCACCGAGTTGTTTCCGGGAGAATACGTCGGCACATGAACAAATGCGTGGAATACATCTTGGTCATTATTGGTGCCGTGTTGGTGAACAACTTTGTGTTGACCCGCTTCCTGGGTATTTGCCCGTTTCTCGGAGTGTCCAAGGATATTCCGACTGCGCTTGGCATGGGGGCCGCCGTGATTTTCGTCATCACCTGTTCCGCGGCCGTCACGTGGGGTATTCAGACTGCGATTCTGGATCGCTGGGGTTTGCAGTATCTGCAGACGATCGTCTTCATCCTGGTCATTGCCACCTTTGTCCAGTTTGTCGAGTTTGTGCTGCGCAAGGTGAGCCGGCCTTTGTATCACGCGCTGGGCATTTTTCTTCCCCTGATCACCACAAACTGCTGCGTCCTGGCTGTTGCGGTGCTTAACATTCGCGAACATCATAGCTTTTTGAAGAGCATCACGTTCGGCTTCGGGGCCGCGCTCGGGTTTGCCCTGGCGCTTCTGATTTTCACCGGGCTACGCGAGAGGATTGAACACGCCGATCCGCCCCAGGCGCTTCGGGGCGTGGCCCTTGCCTTGATCACCGCGGGGCTTTTGAGTATGGCTTTTCTGGGTTTTTCGGGGCTTGTGAAGATTTGATCCGGATCAACAACGGCACGACATGGATCCGCTCACCACGGCAGCCCTTGTGATCGGCGGAACCGGAGCGGTGTGTGCGGCGCTGCTCGCCGTAGCTTCCCATTTTTTCGCCGTTCGAGAAGACCCGCGCATCGCGGCGGTCGCGGCAGTCTTGCCTGGTGCAAATTGCGGCGGGTGCGGCTTTGCCGGCTGTCAGGACTATGCGCGCGCCGCGGCGCTCGGCGAAGCGGCCACAACCCTCTGCACGGCGGGCGGTCCGGAGGTAGCGTCGCAGCTTGCGGCACTGTTGGGCCAGGCCAAAGGGGCCTTTGTGAAACGCACGGCGATCGTCCTGTGCGGCGGAGATCGCGAACGGGCGGTGCAAAAATTCCGTTATGACGGCATCGCTGATTGCTGGGCGGCTGTGGCGGTTGGCGGCGGGGACAAGCTGTGCGGATATGGCTGCCTTGGTTACGGGACGTGCGCCCGCAAATGCCCTGTGGGTGCCATTGAAATAACGGCCGGGAAGGTGGCGCACGTCCACCCGGAATTGTGCATAGGCTGCGGCCTCTGCGCGCGGAGCTGTCCGCGTGGCCTGATTCGAGTTGTGCCGGCACATCGGCACATCCATGTGCTTTGCTCCTCGAAGGATCGTGGGCCTGTCGTGAAGAAGTACTGTCGGGTGGGTTGCCTGGGGTGCGGACTCTGTGCGAGACGTGCCGCGAATCAGGCCATTCGTATGGAGGGTGCGTTGGCCGTTGTGGACTACGAAAAAGACCTTTTTGATGAGGCCGTGATGGAAAAATGTCCCGGTCACTGCATCGTCAAGCGATGAAAATCCGCCGCGCTCCCTTTCGATTGCAGGGAGGAGTACATCCTTCCTACCACAAGGAATCGACGCGGGGCCGCCTTATTGAGACGCCCCGGCTACCCGCTGTGCTGCGTGTATCCCTGGCACAACATCTTGGATCGCCGTCCATGCCCGTGGTGAAAAAGGGAGACGGTGTCCTGCGCGGACAACTCCTTGCCGAGCCATCGGGGTATGTTTCCTCGGCTGTTCATGCGCCGACATCGGGGAAAGTGATCGCCGTGGACGCCTTCCCAGGGCCCAGCGGGACATCGGTTCCGATGGTGGCGATTGAGCCCGACGGGGAAGACCGCTGGATCGACTCGATCCGGCCACAAGAGGATTGGAGGACGCGTGACCGCAAGGCGTTAGTGGACATCGTGGCGAACGCAGGGATCATCGGCATGGGAGGCGCGGGGTTCCCGACGCATGTTAAGTTATCGCCGCCCGCCGACAAACCGATCGACACGCTTATTATCAATGGAGCCGAGTGCGAACCGTATCTCAGTGCGGATCATCGTCTCATGGTCGAGTTCCCGGAACGGGTATGGGAAGGCGCGCAGATTCTTCGCCACCTTCTGAGCGCGCGTTACCTGCGGCTAGCCGTTGAGGACAATAAGCCGGATGCCATTGCGGCTCTGGAACGGGTCATGCAGAACGCGGATGACGACACGGAGATCGTTGTGTTGCGGACGGAATATCCTCAAGGGGCGGAGAAGCAGCAGATTGCCGCCATTACGGGGCGTGAAGTGCCCTCCGGTGGCTTGCCGATGCACGTGGGCGTGTTGGTGGAGAATGTGGCAACGACGGCGGCAGTCTGGGATGCGGTGGTGAACGGACGACCGTTGACGGAACGTCTGACAACCGTCACGGGACCTCTGGTGGTTCGCCCTTCCAATCTGTGCGTACGCATCGGCACGCTTTTTTCGGACGTGGTGGCTTTTTGCGGTGGGCTTCGTGGGCGGCCAGGAAAAATTATCTGCGGGGGACCCATGATGGGGCTTGCGCAAGCGGGGCTGGACAGCCCTGTGACCAAAACCACATCGGGTTTGCTTGTTTTGCCTCCCGAAGAGGTTGTCGTGTATGAATCACGGCCGTGTATCGCATGCGGACGGTGCGTAGATGCCTGTCCCATGCGGTTACTGCCCTGCGAACTCAGCCGTTTTTTAGAAGCGGAAGACTACGACGGCGCGGAAGCGTACCACGTGATGGATTGTATCGAATGCGGCTGTTGCGCGTATACGTGTCCGGCGCGTCGCCCGTTGGTTCAGCACATACGGGTGGGCAAAGCCGCTGTGCAGCGAACGCGCAAGGCAGCCAAGGACCGCGCAGCCCACAAGGCGGTCTCCGCAGGCTGTTGAGGCTGTTCATCATGCATGCTGCATCCAACGAATCATCCGCCGCCATCGGGTTGGAGTCGGAATTGCTGACGGTATCCTCCTCCCCGCACGTTCATTCCGGCGCCTCCGTTCGGCGAATCATGTTCGATGTCATAGTCGGTCTATTGCCGGTGCTTTTTTCGGCGATCTGCCTATTCGGATGGTCCGCGATGCGGATCTCGGCAGCCTGCGTCACGGCCTGCGTTCTCGCGGAATGGGGTTGCCGGTATCTGATGGGACGGGACAGGAGTATCTCGGATCTTAGCGCCGTGGTCACCGGTATGCTACTGGCGTTCAATCTCCCGCCGGGTCTTCCGACCTGGCAAGCGATGGTCGGGTCCGTATTTGCCATTGCGGTGGGAAAGCAGGCGTTCGGAGGAATCGGATACAATCCTTTCAATCCGGCCCTTATCGGCCGCGTGTTTCTTTTGGTGTCGTTCCCCGCTTCCATGACGACGTGGTCGGAATGGACGATCCCGAATCCTCTACCCGGCGTGGAAGCCGTGACCACAGCGACTCCGCTTGGGCTATCGAAAATGGCTTTTCGTTCTGGGAAACCGGTTCCCTTTGTTTTTGACCGGACCACGGTGTGGCAATTTTTCCTTGGGGAGACGAACGGATGCCTCGGCGAAGTTTCGGACCTCGCCATTCTGGTTGGCGGTTTGTACCTGTGGTATCGGCGGTGCCTTTCGGTGCATGCGCCGTTGTGTTGTGCCGGTACCGTCGCCCTGTTTTCGACCGTTCTTTGGGCCCTCCACCCTGCCGAAAACATGCTGCCTTTGTTCCATTTACTGAGCGGCGGTTTAACCTTAGGAGCCGTGTTTATGGCCACGGATATGGTCACTACGCCGGTCACACCCCTTGGGCGGGCCATTTTTGGAGTGGGTTGCGGGGTCATCACCATGGTAATCCGAAAGTGGGGGGCTTACCCCGAAGGCATGAGTTTTGCCATTCTCATCATGAACGCGGTTACTCCGCTGATCAACAGGGCCACACGGCCGCGGCCATTTGGTCATGGCCGATTAACGCGATCGCACGCGTGAGGTATGCGCCATGAAAGACGTTTTTCGCCTCATTGCCGCACTCGGAGGTTTATGCCTCGTTTCGGGTCTTTTGCTCGCCTGGACGAATGAGGTGACCCGAACGCCTATCGCGGAGGCTCAAAAAAAGGAGCTTGTCCGCGGCCTACGCAACGTCCTCCCCGAATGTGACAACGATCTTTTGGCTGATGCAAAACGGATTGAGGAGGGCGGCCGCGAATGGGTTTTTTACATCGCGCGGAAAGGCACGCGCAAAGTCGGAGTAGCCTTTCGGGGTGTTTCGCCGAGGGGATATGGAGGACCCGTCGAAGCGTTGGTGGGACTCCTCCCCGATGGACGTATCCATGAGCTGGAAATTCGGCCTCAACGGGAGACGCCTGGCCTGGGCACAAAGGTAGCCGCCCCCGCCTTCCGGGATCAGTTCAAGGGGAAAACCGCGCTCGACACGCAATGGGCGGCTCTCCAAAAGGAGGGCGGCGAAATCCTGGCGATCACCGGCGCCACCATTTCGTCATCCGCCGCAACGGAGGCCGTGCGGATGGGCCTGGAGGTTTTTCGGAAACATCGCTCGATTATTTGGGAGTGAGTCGCGGGAGTGGAAACCTATGCAGGCGTTTTGGAGACACGTGCGCAAGGGACTCTGGGAAGAGATACCGGTGTTCCGCCTCGTACTGGGCATGTGCCCCACGCTCGCCGTTTCCACGTCTCTGGAAAATGGGATTGGCATGGGACTCGCCGCAACCTTCGTGTTGATGGGTTCCAACGTTTTTATCTCTCTGCTTCGGCACGCGATTCCCAACAAGGTGCGCATTCCTTGCTACATTGTGGTGGCTGCGACCTTCGTCACCATCACAGACCTTCTTATGAATGCCTTTGCGCATGACATACACAGGAACTTGGGAATTTTCATTCCGCTGATCGTCGTAAACTGCATCATTTTGGGCCGCGCAGAAGCGTTCGCCGGCAAAAACCCCGTCGGTCTGGCGTTGGCCGATGGGATAGGGATGGGGTTGGGTTTCACGGTAGCGCTGGCCGTTGTTTCCACCGCGCGCGAGGTTCTGGGAAACGGGACAATAACCCTCTGGCAGGAGTGGGGATGGGCATGGACAGTTCCGGGTTACACGCCTGCAATTATGCTTATCCTTGCTCCCGGGGGGTTTATTGTGCTGGGCCTCTTGCTGGCCGGAATGAACCACCTCCAGGCGGCATTGACCCGACGCCGCGGGAAGGGTTTCATGCCGCCATCTCATCTAGGATGCCGACGTTGCACTCTTTGCACCGCACTCCGATAGGGTGGGCCCTCTCTCCTCCTATGTTGGTGCAGGCCGTGACGGCAAACGCACAGTCGTTGCTCGTCCTTCACCCCCTCAGTCGGGTGGAGTCAAGCAGGAAAGGTAGGCTCACTTCGGAAGGCCGGTTCAAAAAGGTTCAGCATGACGGACGATGCGCGTGATGCGGTTGCCTCGACCGCCTGTCGACGGATTCTTGTAGCCCAGCCGCATGGTTTTTGCTCCGGGGTCGCGCGCGCCGTGGAAAGCTTGAAAATCGCTTTGCGCCTTCGCCCGCGTCCCATCTATTGCTTGAACGCCATTGTACACAACCGCCAGGTGGTGGAACAGTTCAGTCGCCACGGCGTACGTTTTGTAGAGACCCTCGCGGATGTTCCTCCGGGGAATATTCTTTTTTTCCCCGCACACGGCGTTGCGCCATCCGTACGGAAACAGGCTCTTGCCCGCAACCTGCATGTTATTGACGCGACCTGCCCGTTCGTCGCCAAGGTCCACGCTGAGGTTCGCCGTTATGCCTGCATGGGATTTACGATTTTTCTCATCGGCGATCGCAACCACGACGAAGTGATCGGTGTGGCCGGGGAAGCGCCCGAGAAGGTTATTATCATCGAAACCGAGCAGGACATACAGGAAGCCCGCGTACCGGATCCCAAGCGTGTGGTGGCGCTCACACAGACGACGCTGAGTCTCGACAGCGTCCGAACCCGCCTTGACCTCCTGCGGAATCGGTTCTCGGCTCTAAAGCTGCCCTCTCGCAGCGACATTTGCTATGCGACCCACAATCGTCAACAGGCGGCCCGCGCGGTGGCAGCCCGCGCGGAGTTGACTCTTGTTTTGGGCTCTCCTAGTAGCGCCAACAGTCGCCGGCTTGTCGAAGTGTGTGAAGCCGCCGGCTGCCCGAGCAAGCTCCTGGCGGACCGCCACGAACTGGTCACGCTTGATCTTGAGACCGTTCGAACCCTAGGGCTGACGAGTGGCGCTTCCACACCGGAGGCTTTTCTGACGGAAATTTTAAAGGATCTTAGGGGACGAGGGTTCACATGTGTTGAGTCCATGACCGTTACCCAGGAAAAGCAGAAGCGTTTTCCCCTTCCCAACGAACTTCTCCGATTGTTGTGTGCCTAGCCACACGACCTTTTCCGGCGCGTCATGGTACGGGCTGTCCCTCAGACGTCATAGCAGGCGATTCCGATGCGCGGGGTGGTTCTCCCCAAAGGCCATGAGGGGCCGACCGGTCCGAGGCACGCGCGATTCCAACAGGGTCACCTATCGCGGTTCTATCGGAAGCATCGCCTATCACAAGCGCGAAGGGTTCAGAAAAGCGAAAGACGTGTAGGCGCGGATCAAGGAAGGCGAGAGGCAAGGCCTAACCGTTCATACTGCTCGGGAGGTGCATCCGTGGTCTGCATCAACCGGATAAGGTGATTCACCATTCGCGCTTCCACAACAGGATCCTGAAGCGGAGTTTGTTGGCCGGGATCTTTTTCCGTGTCAAACAGGAGAGAGCCAACTCGCTGGAGCACATCCATTCGGAACAAAGAAGGTGACGCGCGAATTTTCAGCACAGGACATCCTTTCGTGAAGGAAAACGGAGGATGGAGAATAGCGGTACGCATCTCTTCTACGGTGAAGGGGAGGCGCATATGGGTTGGCATGAGGGTATATTCAAAAAGCGGTTGACCGTCCGGATGAGCAGGTGCCCGCATATAAACATAACGTCCATCCGTTACGTTGACATGCCCACCGTGGATGCCAAATAGCCCGGCCTCCCGAACCGGCTTGTCCTGAGCAATCGTGTCCCGCAACGGGACGCCCTGCATGTCTGGGGGGCGCTCGATCCCAAAAAATTCCAGCACCGTAGGCGCCAGGTCAATGGTTTGCACTAGACTCTGCCTTCGTTCGTTGCGTCGGCCACAGCGCGGATCCCAGATGAAAAGCGGAATCAACGCCACCTCATTGTAAAACGGCATGACACATTTGCCCCACCATCCATGTTCACCGAGCAGAAATCCGTGATCGGTATTAACAATGAGTAGCGTGTCCTTCCAGAGATCCAACTGGTCCATCATGTCCAGGACTTTGCCAAGATAAACATCACACATGCTGATGAGAGCAGCATTCATGCATCGCATATGCTGGAGTTCTTCCGGTGTCTCCTGGACTGGGCGGTACCAGGGCCAATCCCATGGAGGGCCGGAATAGGTATGGGGGTAAAGGTCTTGGTAGTGTTTGCAAGTGAAGTAGGGCTCGTGTGGATCGAACGTCTCAATCTGGAGAAACCAGCCGTCAAACCGATAATTCCGGTGGATATATTCGAGTCCCATGGCAAAGGTTTTTGCCTGAGGTTGATCGGCCTCGTTCTGCATGTAGTAGCGATTGACCCAGTCCTGGCGGTTTCTCCCCGGGTTAGGCCGGGGAATAGGGGGATCACCCAGATCCCCTATCCAGGGATCGCCTTCTTGCCCACGGGAAATCTGCCAGTTGCTGTATCGGGTGTGATAAGTGGCGCCGCCTTCTTCCCAATAGTGGTAATGATCGCTCACCAAATGAGTAGCAATCCCGTTTTGCTTCAGGATGGCCGGCATGGAGTCGTCAAAGGGCTCCATGGGACCCCAGCTGCGATGAAGAAAATTGTATCGCCCAGTGTGCAGTTCGCGGCGTGCTGGCATGCACGGCATACTGCCCACAAAGGCTCTGTCGAAAACAACCGTTCGTTCAGACAGGCGTTTGAAATGGGGGGCGTGGACCCAATCGCAGCCGTAAGGAGGAAGCATGTGCCGGTTTAACGAATCGAACATAACCATAATGGCTTTCATAGCATTGACCGTAAGACCATAGCACATCGTGAAAGGATTGCAACTCCCGCTAGGCGATTAATCCGTTCGGACGGGGCGGATATTTCCGCGGCATAGAAAAAACCGATATCGTTTATTCCGGCTCGTGCCCTGATTCCCTAGGAGGCGCCTCGCATAGCCTCTAACCGAACAAAAAATCTTCGTATTGTCGTCAAAGTCAAATCCATCTTTTCACAGTGGATACGGGCCTCGATGTAGGATTTCATCTTCCCCCGCGCCTGCCCTTGGGGGCATCCATCCGTATGGCAACCATCAACGCTAACCCAAGGCTGTGGAGCAGAAGCGTGGGATGATTTTCGCCGCCGTTTCCCCTTTCCAAAAAGCCGCTCCACGGGGTTGGCCGGGCGCATAGTCCCGTCTGTGCGGGAAGGAAAACGTCAGCGCCATCCGGCGCTTCTCCGTTTCCCGCTCCTGTCACCGCGGGAAATCCGCCACCGGGTGGATCACACGGCACTCCATCCCCAGCGTCTCCACCAAACGCCGCCTCCATATTCCGTCGGCCGGCCTACCGAAGTCGCTTCCGTGCAGTTGGGCTCATGCCATTGACGTAGCGCATCGGCACCCGTTCCACGCGCCAAGCCGAACGCTTGCTTATGACCTTCCACTCCATTGACTCACACGGCTCCTGCGCGTTCCACCTCCCGGGACGCCGGCCATTCGATGGTGTGCTCGGCTATAGAAAAATTTTTCGAATCATACCCATTGCGGTATCTCCGCAGAGCTTCGTCACCGGGCCGTTCCTACCCCCCCCGACCCAGGAAATCATCCGCCTCCACTTTCCACACCCGCTGCCGGGCGAGATGTTGTGGCACTACGCGTTTGGGGCCTGTGAACCGGCGAAGGGTGCCAGTCCGCGTGCTGACGGCCTTGAAGGTGCTGGAACGTGAGGACGGCTGGCAGGCTGGGCGCCTTCGCGCGCGGGTCCACAACCTGCTGACCGTTGCGGTTGATCGTTGGCAGGCATGCCGTTACACCCGCGCGCTGATCCGCGTGCCCGCGTGGTTGCTGCGCATCGGGCGGTTGTTTGTGCATCGGTGGATTCCCAAGCGCATGCCCGGTCGGTCTTCGAAACGCGAGGAGGTTATCGCTCGGTGCCTGCAGAAGTCTCCTCCCTTGCCGTCCGCGCCTTTCGCTGTTCCCCGGCTGGGGTGTGCTCCGCTCCGAAAAAATGACGCGGATGAGGATCGTCCCGCACCTCCGAGCGGCACACAATCGCCACCCGGTTTCTTTTTTTATCTCTTGCGAACCGTCAGAAAAGGCAATACAGTGTAACCGATACGTATCAACCAGGAGGGCACGCTATGGCCATCACCATCAAAAAGAAGTTAACGGTCAAAACCGTCAAGGCAAAACCGTCCAGCGTGTTGCCCGACGCCGCTCCGGCGGAAGCGACGCCGCAAGTCGCCGCGTCCCCTGTTGAGTCCGCGGCTGCGGTACCTGCGGTTGTTGCCGCTCCTATCGGAAAACCGGCCTCGTACGTGTTTGCCGGCATCTGCGCTATCCTGGCCACGATCTGTTTCCTTGCTCTTTTACTGCTTCAGTGGCTCGAGTGGGATTTCTATCAAGGCGCATTCCCCGTGGGATCCCCCGCGCCGGGATCTGGATTGGCTGCGCCGAGTCGGCCCCTCGAGGCGATGCCCCTTACCGCTCCGGCCACGCCTACCCTCGCGCCCACACCCGCGGATGAGGCCAAGTAAAGGATGCCTTTTGATTTCTCCTACGCGGAGAGGGGTCCGACGGGCGTGAGAGGATCAGGACAACCTCCTGATTATGCCAAGCTCCGGACGGAGCCGTCTCTTTATGGATTCCTCCCACCATGGAGAAGGGGATGGTTCGCAGGTTGTGGTTGGAACTTCGCATCCACCATCCGGTGTTCCATCGGACGAACGAAAGCATGCGGCCTTTTCTTCGCGCATACAGGCCGCACGTGTCGTCTCCCGTTGGCTTCGGACAGGGCAATTCCCCGCGCGTTTTCTGGAACCGGACATCCTTCATCGTGCCTTCGTTTTGGAACTAGTTTGCGGTGTAATAAAACAGAAACGCCTGCTCGAATGGGTGACTCGCCGGGTGGCGAATCGTGAACCCGACGCCGCCGTAAAGCCGTTTCTTCTGGTAGGACTTTACCAGATTCTTTTTTTGGATCACGTGGCCGACTATGCTGCTGTCTACGAGACAGTGGAAGCCGTTAAACGCAGCCGGGTTGCCTCGGCAGCAGGATTTGTCAATGCCGTGCTTCGCCGGACGCTGCGGGAAATTCATGATATTTGCGACGCTATCCAGACACAACCGCTGGGCATTCGGGAATCCCATCCCGATTTCCTCCTGGAACGGTGGTATACGCGTTTCGGTGAAGAGGGAACAGAAGCACTCTGCCGCTGGAATAACAGCCGGCCTGTGCTGACTCTTCACCCCCATCCACGGTTCACGGATGTGGCGACATACCGGATGCAGCTCCAAACCGCCGGCATGCGGGCTGAACCGCATCCCTTTGCTCCCGAAACGTTTCTTTGCCTCCTCGACAATGCGCGGGTTCCCGACTTGCCCGGATATGCCGACGGTTGGTTCACCGTGCAGGATCCAGCGACGCTAGAAGCGGTTCGGCTTCTCGATCCGCAACCCGGCGACTATGTTCTCGATGCGTGTGCCGCACCCGGAGGAAAAACCGTTTTGATTGCCGAGCGACTGCGGGAACGGGGTCGGATAACAGCCCTCGACTGTAATCCCAAGCGGTTGAGGGCTCTAGAAGAAAATGCGCGTCGACTCCGCCTGAAAGGCATTGAAATTCGTGTCGGAGACTGCTCCTGTGCGACGGCCATGAAAGAAATCTTTTCGCAGGGTGCGTTTGACCGAATCCTTCTTGACGTTCCTTGCACCAACACAGGGGTTTTGAGACGACGGGCTGATGCCCGTTGGCGTTTCACGGCGGAACGGCTGGCGGAGCTCACTCGCCTTCAGGCCAACATGCTGGATGCAACAGCGCTTTTATTAAAGTCCGGCGGACGGTTGGTCTACAGCACTTGCAGCCTGGAATCCGAGGAGGGTGAAAAATTGATTATGGATTGGCTTCGGCGTCATCCCGAATTTGACCTGGAGAACTCCATCACCCTTTTCCCCCCAAAAAGCGGAACCGACGGCATGTATGCGGCGGCGGTTCAGCGACGTTAAGAACCGCCATTCCTCTATCCGGCCATGCCCAGGGTCCGTCCGTCACGATCAGCCACCTCGCGTTAACTGCCGGCCTGCCTCGGCTCCGTTTCCTGTGTGTCGGTTCTCGCGGGCCGATGTCGAGTGTGGGCCAAAAATGTTTGCCATCTGTGGCAGACAAACACGGCGGTCTTGTTCTGTATAAAAAGTCGTCTTGCGCCTCTGTTCGACAGCCCAACACGTTCAACCGCGCGTTTTACCTCCGACACCGCGGTTCACCCCTGCACCGCGTGGATCACGCATTGCATTCTGTCCGCATTTTGTGTAGGGGAAACGGTGTGATTGAACCTATGGTAACACACTTGGATCACTGGCTACAGGCAGCATTCCGTGAGGTGGCCGGTGACGCCGTCGATATCGGAACGATCAGTGCCATCGAGGCCACCCGACCGGAGTTCGGCGATTTTCAATGCAATGCGGCGCTTGGGCTGGCCAAACGGCTTGGACAGCCTCCGCGCCCCATCGCGGAAAAGGTTTTGCGCGTTTTCCCGCTCCCGGACTGCGTAGAGCGAGCCGAGGTTGCCGGACCGGGCTTTATCAATGTGTGGCTGAAGACCGCCTGGCTGGCCGACTATTTGGAAGCGCTCGACGCAGACGAAAACCTGGGGATTCCCTCGCCGGGACGCGGGCGGACCCTGGTGCTGGACTACTCTAGCCCGAACGTCGCCAAGCCGATGCATATCGGGCACATCCGTTCCACTATCATCGGTAACGCGCTCGACCGCCTGTATCGCGCCCTGGGCTATCGCGTCATCGCCGACAACCACGTGGGCGACTGGGGAACTCAGTTCGGAGTCCTCCTGATGGGGTATCGACATTTTGTGGATGTGGCGCAGCTTGAACATTCGCCGATTGAGGAACTCGAGCGGGTTTATGTGAAAAGCCAGGGGCGCGCTGAATCGGATCCGGCTTGGATGGAGGCCTGCCGTCTGGAGCTTGTCAAGCTCCAGTCCGGGGTCGCAGAGCATCGAGCGCTCTGGCAACGATTTGTCACGTTGAGTTTTCAGGAATTCGATCGCATGTACCGTCGACTCGGCGTGTCCTTCGACCTGGTGCGTGGCGAAAGCTACTATCACGACCGACTTCCGGACCTCGTACGGCGTCTTGAAACAGAAAGGCACGCCCACCCCAGCGAGGGAGCTCTGGTGGTCTTCCTGGAAGAGGAGGGGCTTCCCGCCTGCCTCGTGCGTAAACGGGATGGTGCGTTCAATTACGCCACCACCGACATTGCCACCGTGCTGAGCCGCGTGGAGGAGTTTGCTCCTGACCGCATCATTTATGTCACCGACGAGCGTCAGCAACTTCATTTTCGGCAGGTATTCGCGGTGTGCCGCCGTCTCGGTGTGCGTACCCCCCTGGTGCACGTGTGGTTTGGACTCATGCGCCTGCCGGACGGAACATGTTCCACACGCGATGGCAACGTAATCCGTTTGGAGACCCTCCTGGACGAAGCAGAGCGCCGCGCACTGGCCGTGGTGCAGAAAACAAGCCCCGATATGTCCCCGGACGAACAACGAGAGGTGGCCCGCATCGTGGGCATGGGAGCCGTGAAGTATGCGGATTTGAGCCAGAACCCTCAGACCACCATCACCTTCACCTGGGACAAGGCGTTGGCCCTGGACGGAAACTCCGCGCCCTATCTGCAGTACGCCTATGCGCGAATGGCCAGCGTGCAGGACAAGTACCGCGAACGCTTTCCGGACCTGGATTTCTCACGCTACCCGGTGCGACTGGACGAGCCCATCGAACGCGCTTTGGCGCTTAAGCTGATCCGTTTCCCAGCAGTGGTCACCCGTGCGGCGGAAGCGTACCGCCCCAATTTTCTCGCCGACTTTCTGTACGATCTGGCCCGAACGTACAGCACGTTCTATCAAAACGTTCCGTTCCTTGCGGCCTCGGAAGGCGTGCGGGAAAGCCGGGTCCGCCTGGGGGCCTTGATTGCACGCATTCTCAAACGCGGTCTTTATCTTTTAGGAATTGAAACGCGCGACCGGATTTAGATACCTGAGCTGTGGCCGGAGGATTCGCCTTATGAGTTCCACGCTCCCCAGGATGCGGTCGGACCTCGACATTATCCCCTTTCAGGCCCGCGGACAGGAACTTTTCGCGATCCGCGATCGGCTCGGCCTCATCGAGCAACCTCTGGCAGTCAATCGTGACACCCTGGGCGTTCTCGCGCTCCTGGACGGCCGGCGGGGGCTTGAGGAGCTTCAGCTCATTCTGACGCGCCAGAACGGAGGCGTTCTCGTTCGACAGGAGGAAATTGAACGGATTGTTAGCGCACTCGATGAAGCGCTTCTTCTGGAGACCGAACGTTACCGCCAGACCCGCCGGAATCTCGAAGAACGTTTTTTCCGTAGCACTGTGCGCAGGGCGGTCCTGGCCGGCCAATCGTATCCGGAGGATCCTCACGCCCTACGGGTGTATCTGGCCCGTTTGGTATCTCCCGACAAGCGGTTTCGAATCCGCACGCGCCTCGTCGGTATCGTGGCGCCGCACATCGACATCAAAGTCGCCGAAACCGCCTACGGCTGTGTTTACTCTTGCCTTTTAGGACAGACCCCACGTCGCGTACTTCTCATCGGGACAGGCCACAATCTCGAGGAGGGGGCCTTTTGCGTGACGGAAAAGGATTTCGAAACGCCATTGGGACGCGTCCCCACCGATCGCGACGCCGTACGTATGCTAAAGGAGGCAGGCCGTACGGCCGTCGCATCCAGCGATTTCGCACACTGGCGCGAACATTCTCTGGAGATCCAACTGGTCTTCCTCCAGTACGCACTCGGCCATTCCCGTTTCACACTTCTTCCTATCCTTTGCGGATCCGTGTTGCCCCACCTACTCCGTGGCACACGTTTCGGCCGGGTTCCGGGCGAGTCGGATTTTGCGGAAAAGGTGAAGGCGTATGCCGAGTCGCCGGATACTCTTATTGTTGCCGGGGTAGACCTTGCGCACATTGGCCCAAAGTTTGGCGATGCGCAACCGGCCTCTGCCCTGGAAGACGCCGCGCGGACTGAAGATGAGCGCCTCCTCCGGGCGGTGACGCAGCGGGACGGCGACGCGTTCTGGAACGCGCTTCGCGAAACCAACGATCGCTATCACGTCTGCGGTGCTTCGACCCTTGCGCTGCTGATGGAGATCCTCCCTCAATGCGCGGGGCGTATCCTTCACTATGACCGGTGGAAGGAATCGGCCACCCGGTCTGCCGTGAGTTTTGCCTCCCTGCTCTTTACGGCTGCCTAACGACGCGTGCCTGCAGGACCGTCCGACGATGGTTTAGTACGTGTAGCTGCTTCCTCCGATGAACTCTCGCAGCAAGGAGTTTGCCGGGACGCAGGCATCATCGCGAATCGCGCGCAGCGGTTTCAGCAGCGCATAAACCCGGTTCGCTCGGATATGGGCATCCAGTCGCTTGGGATCGTCCCGGTAGGCATGCGTGGCGCGCGTGATATACGGGAAGAGACGGTGCTTCAAAATCGGTAGCTCATACGGTAGCGCGCTATTGATGATAACATCGGCGTGTTTGATATAGGGAATGATGTGCTTCAATTCGCTCTTTCGCACGTAGTGCCAGTGCGTCAGCGTCTCTAGCGGCTTGAGGTTGCGATGATCTCTGTCCCGAACCATCCGCCGCAGCAACCGGTTGTCGGCCCACCGCATGAACGTGCCGTCCTCGGCGCGAAATTGTCCCAGCGTTTCAATGTAAATCCGGAATTTGTACGCCGCCGGTACGCTAGCCGTCGTCGCCTCAAAAAGGCCATGCAGGCTGTCCAGGAGCAACAGTTCGCCCTTTCGAAGCCTCATCGGCTGCACGTTCACGTTCCGCAGCCCGGACTTGAAGTCGTAGTACGGCGTGCGAACCCTTTTCCCCTCCAAAAGCGCCATGAGGTGCTGGTTGAGGAGATCCAAGTCCAACGCCTGGGGTGTTTCGTAGTCGTAATCGCCAAACTCGTCGCGCGGATGCTGGCTGAGGTCAAAAAAATAGTGATCCGCGTTGAGGGTCCGGAACCGCAAACCGGCGCGCGCCAGCCGTTCGCCTAGCTTCAGCGTGGTGGTCGTCTTGCCGGAAGAAGAGGGGCCAGCGACCACGACGAGGCGGACCTGATCCTGACGTTCCAGAATCCGATCCGCCACACGGTCCAAATCCTTTTCGTAGCGCTGGTCCGCTTCCGCCACAAGGCCGGAGAAGCCGCCGCAAGCGATTATGCGATTCAGCGCAGGGACGGACTCGCACCCGTGTTCCATGTTCCACCGGAGCACGTCGTAAATGACTTTGTACGGTACGTTATCCGTGACCTCAAACGCATAGGCCCGCGCAGCCCGCGCCATGGCATGCTCGTGGCGGTAAATGATGTAACGGCGAGCCACCGGGGTTAGCCGATGTTCCATCAGAACGTTCTCCACCACGTCCTGGATGTCTTCCACGCTCGGCATCAGGGTAGCCCCGTAGGTCTCCACAAGGGCCTCCTCCACACGCCTCGCCATGGTTTCCGCCAGTGCTGGATTCGGAGTCCCCGCGGAAACCATCGCCTTGGCAATCGCATTGGCGATCCGCGTGCGATCGTAGCGTACGACGGCGCCATCGCGCTTGATGATGTGTGTGAGGGGACAGGATCGCTTCATCCACGCTCCTGTGGCAGCGCCGTCAACGGACCGCGCTACCCTTCACTTTGGATAGGTCACCTTGACCGTGATCGCAATGCCCCCGCGGGGGCGGAATACGCCCCGTACTTCCAACTGCCGCGGTCGGATGGCTCGGACAATGTCATCGCAGATACGGTTAACAACATCCTCGTGAAAAATCGGATAGTTCCGAAACGAAAACAGATAAAGCTTCAACGACTTGCTCTCCAGGCAGAGAGAACCGGGCACGTATCGGATCGCGATGTGACCGAAATCCGGTTGCCCGGTCACCGGACACAGCGACGTAAACTCCGGGCAGTCAAATTCGACCCAGTACCGTCGCCGATAGCGGTTTGAAAAAAACTCCAACCGCGCTTCCCCGGGCGATTTCGGATAGCGGGTTTTGCCAGACCCAAGTAAAGTGAGCTCACCGTGCCGTCTTTCTGAAGGATCGCCCGAAAACTCCGGTTCGCGCGTACGAAGGGATTTTTTCTCCATGGATGTGTTAGCTCGAGACTGTTTTCGTCATGTCTATCCTTACATATGACCGCGCCTTCTATAGCATGATTCGACACAGCGAGCCAAGACAAACCGTTGTCGGCGGACTCCCGCCCTCACCAGAACTCGGCGAACACGAACTCCGCGAAAAAAAAAAGACGGTTGTGATAGGAGAGAACGGAGTAGGGGCGGTTTGGCCGACGGTTAGAGAGACACCCCTACTGACCCTTGTGACGCATGTTTGCTCCGTTCGTCTTTTCGTCACCACAGTCTCAACGCAGCGGCTCGCCTCGATACGGCTCGTCTCGCGCGTGTCTCCCGCGGGACAGCGCCGCCTAGCTTCTTCGCGTAATGGGCACAACGTTCGTTCGACATGCGCGTCAAACTTAATCGCCGTCTGTGATTGGCGTGCCGGCTTGATAACGATCCCATTTGCGGTTACGCTTCGCGTACCATGAAACCGGGGTGGCTGCATGCACTGGGGTGGCTCGTCATGGCCGCTCTGGTTGGGCTATTGACGCCAGTCGGTTGTGCTCACATTCGCCCGCCGGCCCGTCCACCGGACTTTGAACGGGTTTTGGTCGTCACCGGCTACTGCGATTGCGGACGTTGTTGTGGCTGGCACAGGAACTGGCGGTTGCAGCCGGTGAGCAACGCCACGGGTCGGCCCAAGGCCGTTGGAATAACCGCCAGCGGAACACGGACGGGCCATGGAACCGTGGCGGCACCGCCGGAGTGGCCTTTCGGGACCATTGTCTATGTCGAAGGGTATGGCTATGGGATAGTGGAGGACCGCGGACGGGATATAAAGGGTAATCGTCTGGACCTCTGGTTTCGTACCCATGGAGCCGCCCTGAAATGGGGGAAACAGACCCTTCGCGTGAAAATCTGGTTTCCGCCCGGCGCAAAAATCCCATCCACTCTGCGGAGAGGATAGAGTCTGTTCGGTATAGAGGGGGACGCCATAGACGGAGGTAACCAGCCCACTTTACCGGAACCCACGCGAAACTATCTCCTGTTCTTCGAAGGGATGTGGAGTCTTCCGCGTAAGCCCAATCGTTCCCTGAGAAAGCCACAATCGTAAAAAAAGCAGCCTATCCCCGCCAAAACAACGCTACTCTTTTTTGCGCGCTGTGATGCGTGGCGAGACGGGTGTTCCTTTGTCAGCGGTGGGCAGGCGGGTGCCTCCGCAAAGCCATAGGTGGGCCGAGAATTTCACTCCAAACAATGGCCTTCCGAAGAGAAACCGCGCCATGAGGTTTGCCGCACAAGGCACGGTACAAGTCCTCTCGCTTCCGCGATGCGGCAGACTGAGCCGTCTCATTCACGGAAACAGCCGAAACGGGAGAAGGCGCAGAAGGTATGTCTTTGCGATGGACGGGCCCGGCGTGGGCCTGCTCCGCCTGGCGATGCGCCTCTTTGCGCTTCTGAAGGGCTTTCTGTCGCACCTGCCACGTCTCGGCCGGGAGCGTTTCCCTCTCCCCTGGCGGCTGCAAAGGCGGGGGCTCAGGGTGTCGGGTAACCGGTATCGGCGGCGGTTCCTTCGGCGGAGGAAGAGGCGGTGGTGACGCTTCGCGTCCCTCTCCGCGCCGCAGGTTTTTTAGCAATTCCCCAAGTGCCTCTTCCGGGGATAGAAGGATCTCTCTCTCTTCGGCATCCGTCTGCCCGGGAGTAACGGTCCGACCGGACTTCGCGGCCTTGACAATCTGGTAAACAACAATAGCCAGACCGATCACCAACGGCAGCAGGGTATCGGCCCGAGCAATGTCGGCCATGGAGAGTATCATGGCAGCAACGGAAAACTTATTTCCTGTCTGGCCGAATGATCACTATCATCCCGCCATGCAGAGGATTAAGTCGCGTCTTCGTTTTTCTGCTGTGCGCTTTCGCCGGAAATGGCACGGCGCATGCCGGTATCGGCCTCGACGTTTTGGAGCCGGTAATAATCCATGATGCCGAGATTTCCTTCGCGAAAGGCCTGCGCAATGGCCCGCGGTACTTCAGCCTTTGCCTCAATCACCTTGGCCTGCATTTCGGCCACGCGCGCCTTCATTTCCTGCTCCTGCGCCACCGCCATGGCGCGTCGCCCTTCGGCCTCGGCCTGACGAAGCTTCTTGTCCGCCTCGGCCCGCTCAGTCTCCAGCAGCGCGCCAACGTTGGCGATCTCGCGGGCGCCGCTAACCCCGGCCACGCTCACATCGGCAATATCAATCGAAACAATCTCAAACGCCGTCTGTGCGTCCAGTCCGCTCTCCAACACTTTGCGGCTGATGTGGTCAGGATTTTCCAGAACATCCTTGTACGTCGCTGAGGAGCCGATCGCGCTGACGATTCCCTGCCCCACGCGCGCAATAATCGTTTCCTCGGTGGCACCGCCAACCAATCGTTCGAGATTGGCGCGAACGGTCACACGCGCCTTGACCAGAAGCCGAATGCCGTCTTTGGCCACGGCATCCAGCATGGTCGTTCCTTTGCTGGGGTCCGGGCAATCAATCACCTTCGGGTACACGCTGGTCCGCACGGCGTCCAACACATCGCGTCCTGCCAGGTCAATGGCAGCCGCACGCTGAAAACTGAGCGGGATATTGGCCTTGTCGGCGGCGATGAGTGCTTGTACCACGTTCGGCACGTTGCCGCCGGCAAGGTAATGCGCCTCCAGGGCGTCCGTGTCGAGATTCAGTCCGGCTTTTACCAACTGAATGCGCGCGTCCACGATCAGCGATGGAGGAATCCGCCGCAGCCGCATCCCGACCAATTGCCACAGCGACACCTTGGCGCCGGACATGAAGGCGCGAATCCAGACGCCCAGGAAGTGAATAAAAAGACCGACAATGACCAGCACCACCATGCTGATCAGCACCACACCGATGATGACGACGGTTCCCATGACGACACACTCCTTTCCGTTGTCCCGCACGACGTCCCGGCGGCGGTTTTCCGCGGTTGTCGCGCCTTCTCAGATCCTGGCCACAAACACGCGATTCCCTTCCACGTGAACAACCTTAACCGACATCCCCTTGGAAATCATTTCGCCCTGCGTCAAAACATCCACTCGGCGGCCATCCAGCAGCGCATACCCGGCGGGACGGAGATCGGAAACCGCCACGCCCTCTTTTCCCACCAGAGCGTGATTCGCATTGTCGGCGGCCTTGGCCGCACGCAGATCGGTTGCAACGGCCATGCGCTTCCCGATCCGCGTGCGGGGGAAAATCGTGATCCAAAGCCCCATGGCCACCCCGATAAGCAGAATCACGCCGAACGCCACGTATCCCCCACGGCCCGGAAACGCATACAAGCCGGTGATGATCGCCCCCAGAAGGCACAGGGCGCCGATCACGCCCAAAACTCCCCCTGGCACAAAGATCTCCGCTCCCAGAAGAATCAGGCCAGCCAACAAAAGAATCGTGAAAATCTGGGGCATCGTTTCCATCGGATGCGCCTCGATCTTCCGCGCCGCGCTAGGCAGGCGAATCCCCCGCGCGTTCCACTACTATATGACTTCCATGCGTTTCCGCAATGACAATACGCTCCCCCTTTTCGATAAATTCGCCGCGACTCACTACATCCAATCTCCGATCTGCTACATGGGCGATCCCCGACGGTCGGAGTGGCGTCACGGCCACCCCCGTAAGCCCCACAAGAGACGTCGTGTCGGGCGCCGCCTGATACCCCTCGGCCTGGGCAAGAGTACGGATAAGCCCCACCCGGCGAAAGACGGGAGAGCTTGGTAGGTACCGCGCCAGGATCGCTCCGAGCACAAACGATAAGACAATGGCCACACCCATATTGAGCAGGACGTGCTGAACGTGGATGTCGGGAATTCGATACCACGGCTGGCTGGGATAGTGTTCCACCATCGCCATCATAAGCGCGGTCAACATAAACGCGACACCCGTCAGTCCCACGGCGCCAAACCCTGGAAAAACAAAAACCTCCAATCCCAATAAAATAAGGCCAATCAGAAACAAGGCGATTTCTTCAAAACCGGCAAGCCCGGCAATGTGATGGCCCCAGAACCAGATTGCCAGCAGAACCAGACCGGTGGTGCCCGGAAGGCCAAATCCCGGCGTCTTGAATTCAATCCACAAAAGCAGCAAGCCAAGACCCAACAGAATCCCTTGAACCGCCAAGGCGTCCACAAAACGGGCCAGGCGCTCTGCGGGCGTGATGGCAAGACGCTTGATTATATATGCCGATTTCCCGATGCGCTGCAGCAGCTCTTCGACGTTCTGGATTGTCCCGCTCGACAAAAGGGGACGTGAACGGCCATCCTCCGTCACCATTTGTTCGGCCTGAACGTTATGGAGCGTGAGCAACTGGCCGGGCGGACAGATGATCTGGCCTCCGATCGTGCAGCCAGCCTCCGGATTGATCATGGCTTCGATCACGCGAAGGTCATAGCCCTTTTTCTCCGCCACCCACCGCAAAAGGGCCCGTAAGTCGCTCGTCACCTTGGCCGTGATGTTCGTTGGCATATCCACGGGCGTGAGAAACGGTGTGACGGCCACGGGCGCGGCCGCGCCAATCCGCGCACCGTCAGCCATGTAGATGCGGTCGGTAGCCATGGCAATGAACGCGCCGGCCGATAACGCGTGTCGGTTGACGTACGTGTACGTCGGTGTTTGGATGCCCACGAGACGATGAATGATTTCCTCGGCGCAATCCAACCGTCCGCCGTACGTATCCATCTCGAAAATGATCAGACTTGCTCCTGCCCGCTCGGCCTGCGACACTGTGCGCCGCACGACGTATAGCAAGCTCTTGTTGACATCCCCGTGAATGGGAATCACGAAAGCCGTGCCTTCTCGTTCCCGGCGTGCGCCGGCACTGGCCCCGACGACATCGGCGTGGAGAACCAGCGCGGCAAAAGCCAGGCATAACACTTTCGTTTGCATGGCACCCAAACTATGCCATCGGCTTGTGGCAAATTGAAGCAGGAAATGGACGGGGCATGAAGACGAAAAACAACGCTGCCCTCGTCACCGGGGGTGCCCTGCGGATCGGCCGGGCGATCTGTCGTGCCCTCGCCCGGCAGGGGCGCCCGGTTGTTGTTCATTGTTTCCGATCCCGGCCGGAAGCCGAGGAGCTGGCTGCGTCCATCCGCTCCGAAGGCGGACAGGCTTGGATCGTCCAAGGCGATCTGCGCCCGCCCGGAAGCTGCCGTCGTATCGTAACGGAAGCCTGGGAGCAGGCCGGTGGGCTCACTCTGTTGGTGAACAACGCCGCCGTTTTCCGCAAAGATGCATTACTGACGACCACCGCGGAAGACAATCTAGAGCAGGTCCGCCTCAACTTTTTAGCGGCGGCACAGCTCATGCGCGAATTTGCCGCACGTGTGTTGGAGGAGCCCGTCGCCCCTCCCTGCGGTCGTCGCGGGGTTGGCCGCATCATCAATCTTCTCGACAGCCGGATTTCGCGAATCGAGGCCGGGGAACTCTCTTATCAGGTTTCCAAACACATGCTTGCCGCCTTGACCCTGAGCGCCGCGCGTGAACTCGCTCCCTGTATCACCGTGAATGCCGTGGCGCCGGGGCCCGTGTTGCCACCGGAATTCGGACAGCAGGCGGACAAGCGCGGGCGCGAACCGGCCGGGCCGATTCCCCTCGGTCAACGGCCCACGCCGGAAGACGTGGCAGATGCCGTTGCGTTTTTGGCGCGCGCGACAGGCATTACAGGCGAGATTCTTTTCGTGGACGGAGGCCAACATCTGCTCCGCATGTCGGACATCGGCGCCTGAGACGGCGGGGCAGGATAACCCCATGGCCTCGAGCGGAGGTGAGTGCATGGACCGACTCTACATTCAAAACTTGGTCATCCCCTGCATCATCGGCACCCGACCGCGCGAACGCATACATCGGCAGCCCGTTCGTGTGCACATCGCCATGGAATGCGACCTGTCGCGGGCCGGAAAAACCGATCATCTCTCCGACACGGTAAATTACCATCGTTTGGCCGAGCGGCTGATAGCCACCGCCTCTCAAAGCCGGTTCTACCTGCTCGAACGGCTGGCTGAAGAAATGGCACGCGTGTGCCTTGAGGAGGCGCGTGTGGAGGGGGTCACCGTGCGCGTGGAGAAGCCCCGCGCTTTGAGGAACGCCCGCGCAGCGGCCGTCGAAATTTACCGGGCCGCCTCCCAAAAAGCCCGCGCGGCCACGCGCCGCCACACGCCGCGTCGAGCCGGTTCCTAAAGGGCCAAAATCCGGTTAATGGAATCGGCCGCGCGACGTCCCTGGCCCATGGCCAAAATAACCGTTGCGGAGCCCAGCACAATGTCTCCGCCCGCATACACGCGATCCAGAGACGTCTTGCCCGTCTCGTCCACAAGGATGTGCCCCCAGCGGTCCGTGCGAATTTCTGGCGTCGTCTGCGGAATCAGCGGGTTGCTCTCATTTCCAATGGCCACGATCACCAGATCGAAGGGCAGAATAAACTCGCTGCCGGGGATTTCCACCGGGCGCGGTCGGCCTGAGGCATCCGGTTCGCCCAGCTCGTAACGCAGACACTCCACGGCCTTCACCCGGCCATTTTCGTCGCCCAGAATCCGCTTTCCATTTTGCAGGACGTGCAAGATGACACCTTCCTCCTTGGCATGTCGTACCTCCTCGATTCGCGCCGGCATCTCCTTTTCCGTCCGCCGATAGATCAGATGGACTTCCTGAGCCCCCAACCGGACGGCCGTCCGGGCGGCATCCATGGCCACGTTGCCCCCACCCAAAACGGCCACGATGCGTCCCTGAGCAATCGGTGTGTCGGCATGCTCTCGGTCAAAAGCACGCATGAGATTCGCGCGGGTCAAATATTCATTGGCGGAAAAAACACCGATGAGATTTTCTCCTGGGATGTGCATAAACTTGGGTAGCCCGGCTCCTGTCCCAATGAAGGCGGCATCATAGCCGTCTTGTTCCAGAAGATCGCGGAGTGTGCGGGTTCTTCCCACAACGAAATTCGTGACCAGGTCTACCCCCATGGTCTGCAGTGTTTCAATTTCCGCCTGGACAATGGCCTTCGGAAGTCGAAACTCCGGAATTCCATACATCATCACGCCGCCCGGTTTGTGAAACGCTTCGAAAAGCGTGACGGCGTGCCCTTCTCGTCGCACATCCGCAGCAACCGTCAGACCAGCCGGCCCACTGCCGATTACTGCCACACGCCGACCCGTTTCGGATTTCACGGGAGGGGGATTTCTCCCCCCGTGCTCCCGTTCCCAGTCGGCCAGAAACCGTTCCACCCGACCGATGGAAACCGCGCAGTCCGTATCGTCCAGTGCTTTTCCCACCGTGCACGCTTTCTGGCACTGCTCTTCCTGAGGACACACTCGGCCGCAAATGGCAGGCAGCAGATTGTTCGCCTTGATTATTTCGATCCCTCGGCGAAAATCACCGTTCACCGTGGCGCGGAGAAAACCGGGAATATCGATGGCAACAGGACATCCTTCGACGCACGGAGCCTTCCTGCACTGAAGACACCGCAGTGCTTCCACCCGCGCTTGTTCCGGCGTGTAGCCCAGAGCCACCTCGTTCATATTGCGCATGCGTTCGGACACCGGCTGGGCTGGCATAATCTGGGATGGGATGGCCAGCCGTTCCCTGGGTGTCAGTGAATCTTTCCGCGGGAGCAGCGCGCTCAGCAGCCGCCGGGCCTCGCGAGCGAGTTCCTCACGTGTGGGTTCGTCCATGGTGGCCTGACCTGCTTCAGGCGGGGGAAAGCGGCGCCGTCGGGTGCGAGGCATGGTAGCATTGGTGAGCGGTCTCTTCCTGCTCTCGGTACGCACGCAGCCGCTTCATCATGTTGTCCCAATCCACCTGATGCCCGTCGAACTCCGGCCCGTCCACACAAACAAACCGGGCTTTTCCGCCGACGGTCACTCGGCAGCCGCCGCACATACCTGTGCCGTCAATCATGATGGTATTGAGCGAGACAATCGTGGGAATCCCGAACGGGCGTGTCGCATCGGCACAAACCTTCATCATAATCGCCGGTCCGATGGCCACAGCCAAATGCGGCGGAGGAGTCCGGCCACAGACCTCGCGCAGAGGCTCGGATACCAGTGCCTTGCGCCCGTACGACCCGTCGTCGGTCACCACAATCAGTTCGTCCGCCTCATTCCGCATGGGTTCTTCGAGAATTAAAAGCTTCCGGGTCCGCGCGCCCAGAATCACGATCAGGCGGTTCCCGGCTGCTTTCATGGCTTTAACGATGGGATAAAGGGGTGCCACGCCAATACCTCCGCCGACCGCCACCACAATGCCGAATTTCTCCACATGCGTCGGTTGGCCTAATGGTCCCACCACGGCAGGCAGGATATCGCCGACCTTCTTGTCGGCCAGAAGATGCGTGGTTTTCCCAACCGTCTGGAAAATAAGTGTAATGGAACCCTCCTTCGGATCTGCGTCCGCGATGGTCAACGGAATCCGCTCTCCATACTCCGGACGAACCTGGACGATCACAAACTGCCCCGGTTTCCGTTCCCGTGCGATGAGCGGCGCCTCCACGCGGATTTGCATGACCTCATCGGCCAACCGATTTTTTTCCAAAATACGAAACATCGTCGTACCTGTGGTGATGTGCGTGCAGTCGATACCATACCGATCCCTGCGTACGCGAGAAAAATGCGCAGCTAATTTTTAGGAGGCCGGCGTGCCGTGATTCTGTGGAGCTGTCTGCTTTCAGAATTTTTAGGCTTGCGCATAAAAGATCGGGGGCTTATCGTGTTGTCATGTTTTATTCGACTGCGGGGTGGAGCAGCCTGGTAGCTCGTCAGGCCCATAACCTGAAGGTCGCTGGTTCAAATCCAGCCCCCGCTACCCCTTGGGAAAATACCTATTTCGCCATTTGCCTTTTCATACCTCCGTATGCCCTACCGCGTGTATGTTCTCTGGTCTCCGAACGGGCAGTGCTTTTACATCGGAGTCACCGAGAATCTTCCCCATCGTCTCCACCAGCACAACATCGGCCCGTCACAATGAACGCGGCGTTATGCCGGAAGTTGGCGTCTGGTGTGGTCCCAGGTTTTCTCCTCGCTGGCCCAGGCGCGATCCTTCGAAAACCTTCTCAAACGCCAAAAGGGCGGCGTCGGTTTCTTCCGCCTCACCGGCCTGACCCCCCCCAGTCCTTCCCTGGCGCAGGCCCATAATCCCGCCCACGCGGGATCGCTGGTTCACATCCAGCCCCGAGTTTTCATGGGCAAACGCTCTCCGCTCACACCCGATTTAAGCATCCGTCCAACAAACGGCTTTCGATCGTTTTTTTCTCCCGTGCTGGCATGCGGAGGTGAGCGTCCATTGAGCCGTGGTGAGACCAGGAAGACTTCATCCTCCAGCCTACAAGGCGACACTTGCGCCATGTGCCGGTGGAACCAACACAGCATGAGCTGAGGGATCGTGGTTTTACCGTATATACTGAGGGGTTGTGGGAAAGGCGTTACCATCCCCCTGTGCGCTTAGCGGACGAGCGGCGGCAGGGCAAGGTATCCCCATCGCCGCAAGTAGTTGCGTGTGGCATAACAAGCGCGGATTGTTCCCAGACCCATGCACAAAAGCGGAAAGGATGGATAACGGATGATGCCACCGCCCATGCGCTGATCCTGCCTGCCAGGTCTGGATACAAGCACCGTGCCGTTCTGCCGGCACATACGGCTAGCAATTCCAGGACTAAACACGGCCATGCAGTGTTGGCTCACAGGGCTAGCCCCATCACCTCACGATGGGATTCACCACCTAACACCGATTTTCTTCGCAGAAAGTGCACACTATGCCACCGGCCCGCCTCATCTGCATGATCGTAGGATGATCGATCGATTTAAGAAAGTGCCGTGCATGTAGTCGCTATGTCTGCCCCCAGGCGTGGTGGTGGTTATTCTGCCCGGCGTCCGGAATCGTCCTTCGCGAGCTATCGTTCCGGCCAAAGGACGGGGCGAAGGTCTTTGCCTCGTGACAGTTGCCTATACCCTCACTCCCTCCGCGTCAGCGTCCGCTTTGTGCCCGGGAGACAATCCCAAGATTGTTTCCAGGTGCAGGCGAATATTGTGAATCGTCCGCTCGGGGTGAAAATGCGCGGCAACATACTCCCGCCCCTCATGGTTCAACGGCAGGTCACCCCGGCGGTGCCGGTCCAGGAGTGTGCACACATGCGTCATGAGCTCCGCATAGGTCCGAGCCTGCAACGCCCCCGCCATTGGATAGGTCCAAATCGCATAGCGCCCGCGCGCCAGTGCTTCCTGAACCGTGCCACCATAGCCGTCGTGTTGTGTCATACGCACGTGCACCGTGGATTGATCATAGACCGCCCGCATGTCGTTCACCCAGCCCAGCACCCACACGTTGGCCGACACGGGACGCCGAATCTGCTTTGCCTGGGCCCCTACAATCAAAAACCGTACATCCGGAAGAGCCCTGGCCAATGCCATAATCCACGCGGCACCGTAGAAATCCGGCTCGTATCCGGAAAGATAGCTTATAACGGTGAAGGTTTCGGGGAACGGAACGGGAGGGGTGTTCAAAAACGGTTTCAATTGGCGAATGACCAGCGGCACACAGGAGGCCTCAATCCCGAAGTCACGAATTTCTTCTCTCAGCCATGGGGCCCCCGCCCAGTGGGTCATTTGATCCAGCTTTAAAATATCGGTTCTCCAGGAACTGGCATGCGAACGTTTTTTCGCGTAGAGCACATCGCTGCCCGCCCAGTGATAGAGCACCGGCACCCTCCACATACGGGCGAACGGAAACAGGCGGAGTGCTGCCGACAGCACGCCCGTAACATACAGAAGCCGAGCCCGATGGAGCCACCACACGGTTTTGGCGCAGCCTAGCGCGTACACCGCTTTCGAGCCTAACAGAGGAATCGCCTGGCATGGCACGCCGACATCTGAAAGCGCATCGGTCAGCTCCCGACAAAAGTAGGGGAGGCCGGTCATCAGGACAGACCGTCGGCCGTCGGGTACACGCGCCGAGGATCCGGAGGAAGTTACGTTCACTTTTCGCAAACGAAGAACGCACAGTGCCCGTATCGGCATGGATCAATAAACCTATCCGCAAACCCACGCCAAAATGGCGATGTCAAGTCGAACAGATGGTTGTCCGTCCGCGACTGGATGGCAATTCTGTATCCCAGTCCGGTCAATGTCTCACGCAAATGCTCTTCGTCTGACGGCACATCGCGTACCCCCTGCACGGACTGCCATGGCCTGGTTTTCCGTTGGAACCGCCGCCTGACACGATCAACGATCAGAATCCACGCCCACGGCGACCGCAAATAGGTCCGCGCCCACCCTGTGCGTGGCGTATTCAAGATAAACCGTCCACCGCTTCTCAATACACGATATGTTTCGGATAAATAGCGGCCTTTGTCCGCGACGTGCTCGAGAACATCGGCGCTCACAACGCCATCAAAGGATTCATTACGGAAGGGAAGCGACTCCCCATCGCCGAGACAGCGAAAAGGGGATTTGTCATACTTGAGAATTTCAATACTGCAGTCCAGATTGACGCAGACCTGCCGCTTCGGGTCCAGGAAACGGCGCAGCAGGCCGTACCCGCCTCCATTGTCCAGAATGAGGCCTTGGGAGGGGATATGCCGTGCGATTTCCTGGTGAATTTTTTCTTTTCGCCACAGAACGTACTGGGTGTCATATCCGAAGGGACAGGTCGCAAAGTCGAACTGCCCATACAGACAATCATACGGGCTACTGTCGGAATTCAGGCGGAAGTCCGGGATTCCGTCACACCGACCGTAGGTCCGCGAGCAACCCGCACATCGTAATGCGTGCTGTTCGTCATGCAGAAGGCCGTGGCAGGCTGGACAACACAGAACATCCCGCAGGATTGGAGGGAGGATAGTCGCGGCGTCGCCAGCCATAATGAAGGTCTCCAGCCTACCACCGTTCCCCGCGGAACAAAATTTTTGCCTATACGCTATTCCCGGTCGAACGCATTCAGTCCCGATCACCGGCCATCATTCTCCGGCCTGTCCGTCTCTTTCCCTGTGTTACACGAGCCGCCTCCGGGAGGGGCAAACGCCGCCAATATGTGGTCCTGATTTTTTGCGGTCAAGCTTCGAGGCCCTGACCGACGCGTAAGACATGAAAAGGCAGTTCGCTCGTCGGGCGCAGGTGAAATGCAAAAACCGTTTTGCTCTTCAGAACTTCTACATTTTAGGATACGGTGCGAACGACGCAACGGCTGAATGGTGTGCGGCTGGATATCCACGGTCCAAAGGGGATGGACATTCCGGTTGACTCCGTCGGCAGGACAAAGCCGTTGTGCGATAGCGTGGGGACGATCCGGAACGCACAGCGGAGCAAGAATGAATGATGCTGTTCCGATGGCTTCGCGGCCAGAGTGGAGACAAGCGCGCGCAGGCACAACCCGACACGGGGCCTGTACAATCGGAGCGTGCTTTTGAAAAGGGCATGTGGTGGAACCATGAGTGACGATTCAGACGGCCATGCACGCAGCGGCAGGTTTGTGCGACTCGGAGGGGAATCGCTCGTGTATGGCATCGGCCAAGCCGCTGTGGATGTTATGGCGGTTTTGCTGCTGCCGGTGTACACCCGGGTTTTCACGCCAGCCGAGTATGGAGTGGTGGATGTTATCCACACGCTGAGCAGCCTTTCGATCCTGCTGGTCTCCATGGGGGTTTCCCATGCGGTACTCGCGTTCTACTTTCGCCTGCCGGATGCCCACGAACGGAAACGCACAATTGTATCCGCCGCCGTGTATTTTCTCGCGGCCGGCGTCCTTTTTGTGCTTCCCGGGGCCGTGGCGGCTAGCTGGCTCGCCAAACGCCTTTTCGGATCGGCAGCGTATGGCACCCCTTTGCGTCTGGCCATTTTTGCGGTTCCGCTCTCCCTCTGGGTCGCATTCAATCAGGATATCCTACGTTTCCAGCGCCGGCCGTTTGCCTACGTCCTTTTCAGCACTCTGCACGCCGCTTCGCTCTATCTCCTGTTGTTCCTTCTCGTGGTGATGTTCCGACGCGGCGTAGCAGGAGTTTTTGTGGCCATTTTGGTGGGGAGAATACTTTTCGCGTGTGTCGCCCTGTGGCTGAATCGCGAGGTCTACCACTGGGAGAGTTATGCCGCGTCGCGATGGCGGGCCCTGATGCGGTACGGCGCACCCCTGGTCTTGGCCGGGCTGAATTTTTGGGCAATGAGCCACCTTGCCCGTTACGCCCTGCTTCGCTACGCAACGCTCCACGAGGTTGGTCTTTATGCAGTGGGAACGCGCCTCGCCTCGGTGGTGGGCTTTGCCGTCGCAGCGTTTCATACGGCCGGCGTGCCGTTCCTCTTCGCGACGGCTTCTGCGCCCGACGCACGAAGCGTCCAGGCCCGCACCCTCAGCTACTACCTCTGGGTCGGCTGTTTTTTGTGCGCCGCCATTGCGTTGATGGCAGAACCCATTCTGCGACTCATGGCGTCTGCCCGTTATCTTCCCGCCGCGATTGTTATCCCTGTTGAAGCGTTTGCGGTTTTGACGGCGGGGCTCCATTCCCTAACCGGTTTTGGGCTTTTATGCGTCCAGGCCACGATCACCTTTGGGAGGTTGACCGCTTTCGGCATGGCGCTCAACGCGGCAGCCCTCTGGATTTTGGTGCCGCGCTATGGAATTTTGGGAGCAGCCTGGTCCAAGCTGTTCGCTTATGCGGCGGTGGCAGGGCTTTTGCTCCGGGCAGCGCAAAAGCGGCATCCCGTTCCGTACAGGACAAAGGAAATTCTCTGGACTTTGGGTCTGACCGTATCCGTACTCCTCCTGCGGAGCAGACTCTCCGTCCGAAACACATGGATGTCTATGGCCATCGGATGTGCGTTGCTTGTCACGCTCGCTTTTCTCCTGTGGATCAGCCCCGCTGTGGGACCGGCCAATCGTGCCATGGCCAAGATTGCGGCCCGCAAACTGGCCGATCGGATGCGCCGCTATATTCATCCGAGCCAGACCGCGGAGAACGATGTTTCGTCCCAGACTCCCCAACAACCCGGAGACGCCTAACGGTCCATGCGCCACCCCCCTCAGTCACTGGGCCGTGCCCGACAACGGGCCTTCTGTTGACACGACCGATAACGGCCGGTATTCTGGACATATCTGTGCGATTGTTCCGCGCCTGTACTATCGAGGCTGTCCTAGGATACGCGCCGAAGCGGAATCAACCTGACGCATGGGTTTGTCGGAACACAGCTGGACGTCCGTTAAGCAACCGATGCGGGAAGTTGTCTGTTGAATACGTAGGGCCGGAGTCGTCACGTTTACTGTGGCTGATACGAGACTCGCGCATGCGCATTTTGCTCGTCTCTTATTTTTTCCCTCCCTACAACAGTTCGGGCGCACTGCGCGTCGGCAAGACGGCAAAACATCTTATCCGCCGCGGGCATGACGTGCGGGTCATCTCCGCGCGGGATCAGCCCCTTCCTCCGTCACTCCCGCTGGAAATCGAGCCTGAACGTGTTCTTTTTACCCGATGGCTTAACGTGAATTCGCCTGTGGAGCTCCTGCTGGGAGGTCGAAAACGTGTGGCCCACCAAGGATTCTCCGTCACACCAGGATCGTTCGGACGCCTGGCCCGAGCGGCCGGACGCACCTACAAGGCCCTCGTGAACTTCCCGGACGGGCAAATCGGTTGGTTCCCCTTTGCCTGTTCCGCAGCGGCCCGCCTTTTAAAGAACTGGCAACCGGACATCCTTTTAGCAAGTGCCTGGCCGATCACGGCGCTTTACGTCGGACGTTCACTTTCCCGGCGTCACCGCATCCCCTGGGTGGCGGAGCTGCGCGATCTCTGGACGCAGAACCCCTACCATCATCCTCCGGCCTGGCGCCTCATACGTGAACGTCGGATGGAACACCGTCTGCTTGCCTCGGCTGCCGGGCTGGTAACGGTCTCCTCACCCATGGCCGAAACCCTCAAAAGCGAATATCACCGACCTGTTGAAGTTGTCGCCAACGGCGTTGATCTGGAGGATCACGTTGAACCGTCCCACACGGTCCGCGCTCCCGATGCTTCGCTCACCCTGATTTACACGGGCATGCTGTACGAAGGGCGGGATCTTTCTCCCCTGTTTTCGGCGCTCCGCATTTTGCAAACCCGCTCCGTAGGCGTCCGACTTCGGTTTTACGGCCGATACCTTGAGGCCGTAGCCGCACGGGCCAAACAGCATGGCGTTGAGGAGTTCGTTGACGTTCACCCGATGGTCTCTCGTTCTGAAGCCCTACGCCTCCAGCATGAGGCAGATGTGCTTCTTTTGCTACTTCTAAACAACGTATCCGAAAAAGGCACGTACACGGGGAAGCTATTCGATTATCTAGGCGCGCAAAGGCCCATTCTGCTGATTGGTGGAAAGGACAGCGTCGCCGCGACACTCATTCGCGCCTGTGAGATCGGTTGGGTTGTTGAGACCGCTGACGAGATTGTCGCTTTGCTGGAACGACTCGCGGCCGAAAAGCGTCGTTCCGGTTTTCTACCTCCCATTCCCGACCCTATTCGGGAGCGCTATGCGCGAGAAAAACAGGTGGCCATCCTGGAAGCGTTCCTCCACCGCTGCCTCGCCCAATCCTCGATGACGGAAACACCGAAGGGCACGCCATGAGAGTATCCGTCAGAGATTTTGACAATTTTTTGTTCGCGAGCGGAGTGATTCTGTGTTTTGTCACGCACGTCCGTGTGGGATCTGAGGTCCCCCTCGGTTTGGGAGAAACGCTTCTGGCTCTGTGGCTGGCCTGCCGTGGGTTAGCCGTTTTTCGAAGTTTTCGAAAAATCCGCATTCCGCGAAAAGGCGTAATCATGGGTTTTCTCGTTTTTTGGCTTCTCGCCGGCACCCTCGCAGCACTCGGTATGCTGGTCGCGCTCGGCCTAGGACAGACGCCGCCAACCCGGACCCTTTGTCATGACGCGTTGGCGCTGACGTTTACCGGCGCCGTCATGATCGCTCTAACGTTGCGTGACACGGTCGGGTCCGACGAAAAGGACGAACTGCTCACGTTGCTGTATGGACTGACCGCCGTCCTGACCGCCGGTATACTTTTGGCATCTGTGATCCCCTCGAATGTCATTTTGGCGTGTCTATGGTATGGAACAGTGCGGCTTTGCGGGCTTTCGGAGAATCCTAACCAATTCGCCCTCTTGCTTACTCCCATCCCGTTCATGGGGTGGCACCTTTGGACACGGTACCACAGTGCAAGGCACCGATGGCTTATTTTTCTTGCCGGCTTTGTTTGCGTCACCGCCGGTCTCCTGACTCGAAGCGACGCGCTTGTCGTGGCATGGGGGGCGACCACGGTGTCCATCCTTTCCCCTTTTTTCCTTCGGGCTATCTCTCACGTAATCCTGGGCCGAGCAACCATCTGGGGCTGGGTGTTCCGCGTAATGGGTGGCAGCATGTTGATGGCCTGGATTCCCTTCGCGGTCTCTCTGTTCGTCAAACGTTTTTTTGCCATGTGCACGGAAGGCCATCAAGCGTCGGTCCGGTTTGCACTTTACGAAAACGGGGTCATTGCCTTAGTGCGATCCTTTTTCCTCGGGCTCGGCCCGGGGGCTCATTCGGGCCTCGCAGGTCCCTTCCAAGGCTCCGAGGTCCACTGCTCTCCACTTGATTGGGCGCTGATGACAGGGCTTGCCGGCCTTTTCCTCTATTTGGGGCTCTGGGGGTATCTTTTTTGGAAATCACTCCGAATGCGAAAATGGCCTATTCTCGGCCTTTTGGCGTCTCTTTTTGCCTTTTCGCTTTTTCACCAAACGCTTCGGCATCCGTGGTTCTGGGTTTTGATTTTTATCTGCGTCATCACGCTGAGGCGTCGAGGAACACATACCTGTTCGGTGGTCGCCTGACCATGTGCGGAATTGCCGGCTACATCACCACGGACCCTCTGGGCGAACGCGCGTTGCCGATCGCATCGGCTATGGCCGATGCCTTGCAGCACCGCGGCCCTGACGACGCCGGTGTGTGGATAGACCCCCAGAGCGGAATAGGCCTCGCCCACCGCCGTTTGGCCATTCTCGACCTTTCTCCGACTGGTCGTCAGCCCATGGTCTCCGAGTCAGGACGCTACGTCATCGTCTACAATGGCGAGGTGTACAATTTCCCCACGTTGCGGACCGAATTAGAATCTCGTGGGCATCATTTCCGGGGGCGCTCCGACACCGAAGTCATGCTCGCGTCTATCGAGCAGTGGGGATTGCCCCGAGCCATACGTCGATTTGTCGGCATGTTTGCGTTCGCTCTCTGGGATGCCAAGGAGCATGTCCTTACGCTGGCACGAGACCGGCTCGGCGTGAAGCCCCTTTATTACGGATGGGTGGAGGGGGCTTTTGTGTTTGCCTCCGAGTTGAAAGCGATGCGGATTTTCCCTGGATGGACGGGCGACATTGATCGCAACGCGTTGGCCCTTTTTTTTCGCCACAACTGCATTCCCGCTCCATACTCCATCTACCGCGGCATCTACAAATTGTACCCGGGCACGACCCTCACCCTTGGTCGCGAACAGGCCCGGGGCAGCGCGGATTTCAATCCCCTACCGATATCCGAGGGCAAGCCGCGTGCGCGGCTCCAGCCCGAAGCCTACTGGTCCGTACGAACGATCGCCTGCGAGGCCGCCGAGAATTCATTTGCGGAAGGGGATCGCGAAGCCGCCGCGTTCGTTGAACAATTCCTTCGCGATGCCGTGCGAAGCCGTTTGGTGTCGGACGTCCCACTGGGAGTTTTCCTTTCCGGCGGCCTGGATTCTTCAACCGTCGCCGCCTTCATGCAGGAAACGGGAGGACGGACCCGAACGTTCACCATCGGTTTTCCGGATGCGCAGTACGATGAAGCCCCTTATGCACGAAAAATTGCAACGTATCTGGGAACCGACCATACCGAAATCTACCTGACGCCCGAGGAAACATTGGTGATGATCCCCAGAATGCCGGAGATTTATGATGAACCCTTCGCGGACTCCTCCCAAATCCCGACGCATCTGGTCTCGCGCATGGCACGCCGACATGTCACGGTCTGTCTTTCAGGCGACGGAGGCGATGAGGTGTTTGGTGGCTACAACCGTTACGTTTTCGCGCCTACCCTCTGGGCCCAATCTCAGCGTCTTCCCTTTTTCGTTCGCCGTGGCATGGCCCGCATGATCCAGGCGCTCCCCATCCACTTCTGGGAAGGTCTTTTCACTGCCCTACGACCGTTGCTTCCGGTTTCACTCCGCCATCGTGTTCCCGGAGATACTCTTTACAAGGCCGCCGATATTATTACGGCTCCCTCGCTCGAACGTGCGTATAGGGCTTTAACGTCCCATTGGAAGGATCCCGCTGAACTGGTCCTCGACGCATCGGAACCGCCGACGGCTCTCACCGATGATGGCCGGACATTTCAGCATCCGGACCCCGTGCGTCGCATGATGTTGACGGACCTGATCAGCTATCTTCCCGATGACATCCTCACCAAGGTGGACCGCGCGAGCATGAGCGTGGGGCTGGAAGTTCGGGAGCCTCTGTTGGATCACCGGCTCGTGGAGTTTACCCTACGGCTTCCCCTGAACCTGCTCGTCCGTCCGGGAATGGGGAAGTTTCTCCTTCGCGTGATACTCTACCGGCGCATCCCGCGCCGCCTTCTTGAGCGCCCCAAATATGGATTTGGATTGCCCCTGGGGCGCTGGCTCTCCGGTCCTCTTCGCGACTGGTGCGAAGCGCTCTTGGACTCACAACGGCTTGCACGTGAAGGTTTCCTTTCTCCCGCCGTCGTTCAGAAATATTGGGCAGAACATATTTCCGGCCGTGCGGATCGGAAGCACGAACTGTGGGATATTCTCATGTTCCAGGGATGGCTGGATGCCGTTCGCCATTCCGTGCCGCATGGCGCACGATGAATTCCGACCACATTTCGTCGCAACATATCGCGATCGTCGGCGGATGGGCGGATTCGCTAATCCGCTTTCGCGGTCCCTTGATCGCTGCCATGATGCGCGCCGGGCATCGGGTTACTGCGTGTGCCCCGGACGCCCCTCCGGATGTCCGAGCCGCTCTCGTCGAGCTGGGCGCTACATACCGCCACGTATCGTTGCGCCGAGCGTCGCTCACCCCGCTCGTCGACCTCCAGACGCTGCTCACGCTACGCCGCTTGTTTCGCCAAATCCGTCCCGACAAAGTCCTTTGCTACACGATCAAACCCGTCATCTACGGCTCACTCGCGGCCCGATGGGCGCGCGTTCCCGAATCGTTTTCGATGATCACCGGCTTGGGTTATGCGTTTTCTCCTTCGGGGGAAACGGCCCGCTTTGTGTCGTTCCTCGCGCGGAACCTCTACCGCGTCAGCCTCGCCACCAACCGCAAGGTGTTTTTTCAAAATCCGGACGATCTCGAGCGGTTTCGCCGGGAAGGCATCATCCGACGAGACGATCAGCCGATCCTCATCAATGGGTCCGGTGTGGACCTTGAGCATTTTCGGCCCGTGCCACTTTCCAAACAACCTGTGTTCCTGATGATTGCCCGCCTCCTGAAGGCGAAAGGCGTCCGGGAATACGTGGAAGCCGCGCGTCGCGTGAAGCAGAGGCATCCGGAGGCCTCGTTCCGCCTGGTCGGTTGGATTGATGCCGTACCGGACGCCATCTCCGCGGCCGATCTCCGCGCCTGGATCGCCGAGGGTGTGATTCAACACGTCGGCCGAATTCAAGACGTGAGGCCCGAGTTGGAACGTGCGCTGGTGTATGTTCTACCCTCCTACGCAGAAGGAACCCCCCGAACGGTCCTTGAAGCCATGGCCATGGGACGCCCGATCATCACCACGGATGCGCCCGGCTGCCGTGAAACCGTTCGCCCGGACCAAAACGGGTGGCTTGTTCCCGCGCGCAACGTGGACGCTCTTGTGGAAACCATGCTCGCCGCCCTGGCGGACCGGCCCCGTCTGGAACGCATGGGCCGGCGAAGCCGCGAGATAGCCGAGGAGAAGTACGACGTGCACAAGGTAAACGCCGTCATCCTCTCCGCCATGAGGCTGATGCCGATTACCCCTCCCATGAACCGCCGATAGGGCAAAGCGTGGGCGCATGTGGCCAGAGCGGGGCCGCGTCATCCACGGAGAACGCATCACGGTTGGCCGGAAAACGTTTCGGGGATCATACGCTGGCGCATGCACATGCCAGAAGGCCATCCGCTTTTTGCGTTTACTTTGCCTTGATCCATACCTTGGCTTCCGCCATGCTGTAACGGCGATGTCCCACGCCACAAACACACGCCGCGCGAACCGCTGACGTATGGAAATTGGACGCTTGGACAATCCTTTCCGTCGTCCTCTGACCCCCGTGGTTCGGACGCTCCTGATCGCCACAACCGCCGTTTTCCTTCTTGCTGCGATAGGGAATCTCTTTTGGCCTTTCACACGCTTTGTCGAACAATGGGGAGGACTCAGTCTTGCAGGTCTGCGCCGGTTTCGACTCTGGCAGCCGATTACGTATTTATTTTTTCACGCCGGGCTCTGGCACCTTGTTATGAACCTTCTCGGATTGTATTTTTTCGGCTGTGTCATGGAGGATGTGTTGGGGAGCCGACGGTTTCTGACACTCTACCTGGTCGCGGGCATCGTGGCGGGCCTTGCCTGGCTGGGTATCGGTATGGCCGTAGGGGAGTCCACCAGAGGATATTGCATTGGGGCATCCGGCGCTGTCTTCGCAATCCTGGGCGCTTTTGCGGGCCTGTTTCCAACGGAACCGATCACGCTCCTGCTTTTCCTGTTCCTTCCCGTCTCGGTTCCGGCACGGACCGTGGTCGCTTTACTCGGCGCCATCGCGTTGTTCTCCCTTATTTTCGACCGCGGACAGATTGCCGACAGCGCCCATCTGGCCGGCGGCCTGGTCGGGTATTGGTATGGGCGCCGTCTGTTTCCCCGGCGAGCACTGCTGGGCACCGAGACCCCGCATGTCGTATGGGATAGGCTCCGCCGTTTGTGGATGCGTATGCGCACCGGATTATCCCGCAGAAGGTTTTCCCCGCCCCTCCACCACGATCCCTCCCCAGAAGAGATCGATCGCCTTCTGGAAAAAATCGCCACGCAGGGCTTGCACCGTCTCACCCGCCGGGAACGAACCATCCTTGAGCGCGCCTCGCAACGCCTGCAACACAAACGGACAGAACGGCGCCCCCGCTAATCCTAAACTACCGCACAATGGCGCCGCTGGGAACATCCCCGTCCACTGTGACTAGACGCAAATGCCCCCCACAAAAGGCGGCCAGGAGCATCCCATTGGATTCCACGCCGCGGATACGCGCCGGAGCTAGATTCGCGACGAGCACAACCGTTTTGCCCACCACGTCCTCTGGTCGGTAGTGCGGCGCGATGCCCGCGACGATCTGGCGACGTTCGGCGCCGAGATCCACAATCAGTCGGAGCAATGTATCAGCGTTTTCGATGCGACTGGCTTCGATGACTTTGGCCGTGCGAAGGTGAATTTTCGCAAACTCCTCATAGGACAAGGTTGCCGAACCCTGTGCAGCAGAACCGGTTTCTTCCATGGCTTCGTTCCGTTGAGGCTTGTGGTCTGATCCGTGTCTATCACCCCCAACGATTCGGGGAAAAAGAGCGCTCGATTCGCGGATCGGATGACCGGGCTTGAGGACTCCCCATTGGCTAAGCCGTGTGAAGGAAAGAGACGTGTCCGCTTCTCCGAGGATCGCACGGACCTCCGCCATCTTCCTGGGCATGACAGGTTCCAGACATCCGGCAATGATACGAAAGGCCTCCAGAGCATGATAGAGAACTGTGCCGAGCGATGCGTCTCCGGATCGAGCCAGAGCCCACGGCTGACACCGTTCAAAATATCGATTCACCTCGCCCAATGCGGCCATTAAACGGGCGATGCCCCGATCCAGTTCGAACGCCGTGCAATGCCTCCACATGGCCTCCACTGCCTCAAGCGTGCGATCCCGAAGTGTCCGTTCCTCCGGCCGTGGATTTCCCGGAGCGGGGATGACTCCGCCCGCGTGTGTACGCACCAGGCGCAAAACCCGGTTCAGCATGTTCCCTAAGTCATTGGCCAAGTCCGTATTGTAGCGTCGAGTAAACGCCTCTTCGGTAAAACTGGCATCCTGACCCAACGGCATCTCGGCCATCAAAAAATACCGGAACGCGTCTGCCCCGTAGCGGTCCACAAACTCCATGGGATTGACAACGTTGCCCGCGGTTTTGCTCATTTTGTCACGGCCAACCAGCCACCAGCCGTGGGCCAACACGGTCTCCGGTAAGGGCAGATCGAGTGCTTTCAGTATGGTGGGCCAATAGACGGTGTGCGTGGTCAGAATGTCCTTGCCGATAAGCTGGCAGGTCGCAGGCCACCACCGGCAGAATTTTTCGTCATCGGCTCGGTATCCAATGGCCGTCACGTAGTTCAACAGCGCGTCAAACCAAACATACGTGACAAAATCGCTGTCGAAAGGAAGCTCGATGCCCCACGGAAGCCGTTTTTTGGGCCGTGAAATGCACAGATCACCAAGCGGTTTGCGCAGAAACCCCAGAGTCTCGTTGCGGCGGAACTCCGGGAGAATAAAGGTGGGATGTGCCTGGATGTAGGCAATTAGCCATTCTTGGTACCGGCTCATCCGGAAAAAGTAGTTGTCTTCTCGAATCCGTTCCACTGGCCGACCGCAGGCCGCCTCCGGACAGGTACCGCCCACAAGGTCTTTCTCCGTGTAGAACCGCTCGCAGGCTACGCAATACCATCCATCATAGGCCTCCCGATAGATTTCACCCCGATCGTAAAGATCCTGCAAAACGGCTTGCACAATGCGCGTATGCCGTGTCTCGGTGGTCCGGAGAAAGTCATCGTACGCGATTCCCAACCGTTTCCACAACGTCTGGAACCGAACCACAGTGCTGTCCGCTTGCTCCTGCGGTGTCCGACCCGTCCGCTCCGCTGCCCGTGCCACCTTCTGACCATGCTCATCCGTGCCGGTGAGGAAAAACGTTGGGCATCCCCGTAGCCGGTGATAACGGGCTAGCACATCAGCCAGTATGGTCGTATAGGCATGCCCAATGTGCGGCTGGTCGTTCACATAGTAGATGGGCGTTGTGACATAGAAACGATTCATCATGACGCGTGGGCGAACGTTGAAACCGCCTCTCGGGCTGTCATCACAACACACGTTGTTCCAGACCTTACCGCATTTTTCGCGCGCGCTCAATCACAATCACCCCTGCGCGTAACGCGGATAGTGCCGATCGAGAAAAGGCAATATCAAACCCGCGACGAACCGAGAAAGGTAACCGATTCTGACAGCCCAGACTCTCTTTCATCATCTCGTTGCGCAACGGCTCAAGGACACATCCTCATCCGCAGCAAATCAGCGGCGTCATCGCAGGATAGGGGCCCGCGCCCCGTCCGTTCTTCCGCCGTTGGCTCTTCGACGATTGAACGCCTTCGGCCCGGATCACGACCGGTCTCAGACCACCGCCGAGGCCGCCACATTCTACGGCTACACCGTCATCGAGCCTAGCGGCGAGAAAAACATCAAGCCGCCGCGCGCGCCCTGGCGTTCCCATGGCTTTGGATCATTTTCCGATGTGGACAGACGCGCACCTCCTATGAGGAACAGACCTATCTCAACGCCCTCAACCCACACGGGGTTCGACAAACCGCAGGGACCAAAAGCCGAAAGAATGTTCCTCAACCACTTGGCAGACTTTACGCGGATGTCGGCCGCGATGCCTGCGGCGCAGGCGAAAAGATGCTGCTGGCGTGCATCGGGAGAAAAGGGGTGGGGGATGTACGATCTGCCATGAGATGGGTGGAGGGATGACTGCAACGCCTTGGGTTCTATTTCCTCGCTCTCGATGTCTTGGCTGCCGCAAACGTCGAGGCAGAACAGTTGAGAAAAAGGCTGTTACATTGGCGGAAGGAGTGAAGCATGTAACGGTGTTGGGGGAGGGGACTGGTGTGCTCGGTAGCGGGTGGTCTGAAAAAGTGCAGGGTTACACTTCACCTGCCTAGGCGAACACACATTGGCCAGGCAGCCCATGTTCAAGTCGAAAGCTGTGCTGTTGCATTTCAAAAGAGAGAAACGAGTTGTATTCTTGCCTTAATTCTCATTTTTGAGAATACACCTTCTGCGATTTGAACGGCTAATGTGAAAAGGATGTATCAAAAGAGTAAAACTTTCCCAAAAAAATTACAAAAAAATGCAAATTCGCCAGGCCTCGTCGCAGGGTGGGGATTTGGGGTTTCCGTATGGCACGTACCGTGCTCAACACAAGAGTGACCCTGCGGTTGGTCCGGTATGGATGGACTTCAATATTTGTCGAGGGCACGACGCGCCCAAAAGCGACACTGAGTCCTGTAGAACCGCACTGACCGCAGGGCTTCTCTTTTTGGGAAAGGATTTTTGCCGCGCATGTTGCACTGCCGTAACGCTTCTTCCAGGCTGAACCTGCGAGAGTAGTTTCCCAATTGGCCGCTTGTGTCACCAATTCGTGATTTGTCCGATTGCGTCATAGCGTGGCGCTAATCACCAGGAAGCATCCAGGACCAGTTTGCATGCATTCCGTATTGCCTGGATGCGATTCGTAGTGCGCCAGGTTTTTGGAACAGTTGGGAGGGCGGCGCCTTCAACCAACAGCCGTTGACGTGCCTGCGCGGGGCCGATAAAGCCATGGCGTTCAGTCAGCCCCGTTTGATTGTACGGATTTTTGAAGACGAAGAGAGCCAGACGCAGCTCCTCGATGGTGTGGAACGTTCTGACCCAAAGCGGATTTTCTCTCAAGGTGCAGGATGAACCGTTCGG
>FWPU01001380.1_pt1 | contig 72516 bp, 62 predicted proteins | sample 2228361 | NCBI WGS metagenome assembly FWPU01 (sample SAMEA103939777, study PRJEB20133) | metagenome | reverse complement strand
TCCTTCAAATCCCAGGGGCTTTGCAGATAATCAAAGCCAATCGCACCTACATCATCCCAGCCAGGTTCATCCTCAGTCTGCCACTGATAACCAAGATTATCAACCCAGAGTGATTCACCTTGTATTACATACCACTGTCCGACAATACCAGAGATAATGTCATTCGCGTTTGTGCCTGATTCATTGCCGATATCATTATCTGTACACACTCCAAAATAGCAGTTGGTCAGTTTTTTACCACTGACATTCTTCAATTCGTACCTGATAAAGATAATATCAGCAGTCGTGCTCAGGTTCCAGGCATAGACTGTTTGATAGACTTCAAGGCCAATGGGTCTTGTATCACCCGGAATATGCGCATTTATGTCAAGATCATTATAGGCGCACCAAGAATCCTGATGAGACTTTGCCTTTTGTGGCGCCATTGGAAACACATCGGCTGGAGGTGGCCATGGTGTGGGATACATCCAGATGATTGCATTGGGATCACCTGAGGACATGTCTTGCAACCCGGGTGTGAATTCAGCCTCACCGCCATGCGGACCATAACCAATTGTCACGAGTGTATCATTGCCGTCAATAGTCCCAAACCATGGTCCTGCACCAAAGATATAGTTTTGACCCGTGCCTTTAGGCCACCAAAGACCAGCATTGCCTTCTTCGCTTTGTCCAAACTTTCCATAGTTAGAAACACAACATTCTATGTTGTTTATATCGTGTATTTTTATTTCATTCGGACGGTATTGTGGTGGTGTAATCGTCCGGCAAAAGGCAATTATAGCCATCAAGCAAACCAAAGTGCATATCCTTTTCATTTTTACCTCCTAAAAACCTAAACCAACACCGAGTTGGATCCTGAACGGACCGTTATAATTAGTTGGGTCAAGGTAGTAATCGGTAAGGGCAGCTATATATGCAGTCTTCATTTCTGGCGGCGTAATCAAACCATCGTGATTGTAATCAGATTGTGGTGAGTAACGGGTTGAAGTAATCGAAAGATATCCAAACTGGGTGAGTGATGGCTCTGCATCACCGTGATCATCAGGATCACCCGTCGTTGAGTATACTTCAATTATCTGTTTGGAATTAAAGAGGTTATTAATAAGCGCACTGAGAACCAATTTTACCGGTCCAATCTTAATCTGTCTGCTTGCATTCATATCCACATTCCACCAGCCGGGCATGCGCGCAGAATTCTCATCACCGAGCTTGTTTCCTCTTAGATCTTCAGGTGTATACGGATGTCCGGAGTGATAGGAGAAAACAAGCGAAGAATTGAAGTTCTGCAGCGGAATAAAGACAAAATCAGGTGGGAGTGAGAGATCAAGATTCGCATTCACAATATTCCTTTCGTCAAAGTCAAGCCAGTAGTCAATGACCGGTGGCTGCAAAGGTAATCCGGTAATCGGATCATTGCCACCATAGTAGAAGTCATAATAGAATTCACCCGCATAAGATGCAGTTCCCTTGGCAAACTGTAGTGTGTAGCTCAAACCCAGTGCCCACATATTTGATAAGATCTTATCAACCCGCAACTCAAATCCTTTGATATTGCCATAGTCAACATTGAAGAACTGGAAATAGGACATTGGCAGTGCAATAACCTGACGAATCTGGGAAAGATCATAGACATCCTTGAAGTAAGCAGTAAATCCCATCACGATATGCTGGGAAAATTGATTTTCAATGCCGACCTCATACTGCACAGTCTTCTGCGGTTTCATAAAGATATTACCAACAATCGTGTTACCACGGGAAAGAGCAAGTCTGATCACTGCGGTGTCTGTGGTACTGAACATATCGTCAAGTGCTGGTAGCTGGAAATAATGGCCGTAATTGAAACGCAGTTTTAACCTGTCAGTAACCGGCAGAGAAAAACCAAGTCTTGGTGAAACTTTGTAGCTTTTATCTGCCCAAACAGTCGAGTCATTCCTTGGATCATTAGGAACAGCATAGGTAAAGCTCTTTGGATCAAAATAATCAAACCTCAAGCCAATTCTTGCAATGAGCCCCTCAAAGTCCATTTTATCCTGCAGATAATAGGCAAACTTAAAGGGTTGCCGCACATAATAATCCCAGAATGGATTGGCTACCCAGGGCAGATTATTATCGTAGTATTTGAGGTTGTAGCGAACATAGTCAATTCCTGTCTTGAATTCATGAACCTTGCCAATTGCATGAGAAATATCAAGCCTTGCCTGAATATCATCATTTTGCCAGTATCTCCAAACACGATAGTCACCATAAGTATAGAAAAGCCCTTCAATACCGTAGAAATTGTTACGCAATGCATAAACCTCACGGTTTGTGTATTCAGTATGGTATTGCATCACGCTATCCACAATCACATCTTTGGGTGGCAATAAACCATCAGTAATATAGGGTATACAATGCTCAGCCTTGAGCCGATAATCGTCATACCACTGATAATTGTTGTCCTGTTCCCAGGCATAATCCCTGGTGCCATAAACCCGGTCATAATGAGTCAGTCCTGTCTTTAGCATGAAGAGTGTTTTTGCCGTCGCCATATAACTGATGGTTGATGAAAGAATATAGTTCTTTGTCCTGCTCATTGGTCTGTTCTGGAAATACTTTAGACTTCCTGATGACCATGTGACATATTGGTCTCTTGAGTTAAATCCACTCAGCGTTATCTTTGCCTTATTATTGGGCATGGTATAGGATAATCTGAGCTGGCTACGATAGGTATTTCTTGGTGAAGGAACTTTATGCAGGGCACCTGCATAAGCATCAGTAAGGGTCAATTCGCCAGACAGGAAGTAGCGCAGTCTGGGAAACGCTGGTAAAGGGCCACCAAGTGAAAGGTCATACAGATTGTAGCCATAGTTCAGTTTATCTTTCATATTGTCCATGGCAAAGACTTCGTCGGTAACAAATCTTAGACTTCCTGATAGCTTTGCACCACCTTCTTTTGTAACCACATTGACAACACCTGACAATGCATCACCATATTCGGCATCAAAACCGCCACTAATAACAGAGACTTCCTCAACCGCAGAGGCACTTACCTGGGTTGATTGAAGTCCGGTGTGGGGTACCTTGGTCATAATACCATCAACATAATATGATACTTCATCAGGTCTGCCGCCACGAATGTGTGTGCCGAGATTGGATGTAGAAACACCTGCCTGCAGGGTCACAACCTGGTTTATTGTTGTTACTGGTAGACGTGAAATATCCTGTGAAGTTACTGAATGACCGCTCTGTGTCTGCGAGAGTACAATCGGCGGTTTCTCCGCAATAACAGTGATCTTTTCCACTTCAATTACAGTTGGCTTTAACCGGAAATTTAGTGGCGTTGTCTGATCTGCATTAACAATTACCTGAGTATAGGTGTATGGATCATAGCCGAGATAGGATGCAGTGATAACATAGGTGCCAGATGGAACATAAAGAATCACATAATCACCTTTTTCATCTGTTGCCGCACCAAGTTCGGTGCCTTCTATAATAATATCAGCACCAATCAATGGTTCACCAGTCTCAGCATCCCTTACCTTACCGGTAATTTTGCCATATTCCGCAGCAAATAGGAATACGCCGGCAAGAATTAATGCTAATAGTTTTCTCATCACACACCTCCCTAATCAACCCTTATGGGTATGAGCCAGAATCTTGCTAATAGTGAGCTAGCAGGTTTCACATAATAGAAACCATCACTAACGATCACCTCAACAACAAGATTTTTGATACCGGAACCAGTAATTGCTATCTTTCCAGTACCATCTACCAATTGAGTTCTTTTACCATCCTGCATTGCAAAGAATGTACAGAGGTCACCGGTAATTGTGCCGGACAGGGTCACTGATACGGTAACGCTATCTCCGCTGTTATATGTCAGTAATGAATCAATGTGGCAGAAACGGTTCATTGCATGATGGAAAACAAGGGTATCATTGTTACTACCATAGATTGTGTCAACCCTTGCACCAGTATTAAGCGTGACAATATCAATATTGGGGATACTTGCACCCCTGTTTGGCAAGCCATAGCTTCCATAAGAGATTCTCTTTAAAACCCATTCTCTCGGTTCTTTTATTTTCCAGACTGAATCACCAAGTTCATTATCAAAGACTCTTTCTTTCACTGGTTCTACAAACAGATGCCGTAGTCCCTCAGCAGTAATTGTGTCATAAGAATAATAACCACCCGTAAGATTTACAATTACTGTATCCAGTTTCTTGCCTGTATCACCCTGCCAGAAATAATAACCTTGGTATAATTGATCATAATGGACCTCCCGTATGAGGTTAAATGTATCAAAAAGATACACGGTGCAGGTTGTATCTTTGGTGTACCAGAGGTCCTTAAAACGAGATTTTGATGCAACATTGTCGCGCAGGCTATCAACATGTTGTTTTACTAAGATTGATTCACTTTTGAAATAGGAATCCGCAACCGGAAATGTAACCGCAGGCATTGTTACCGGTGTCATGCTATTCAAAAACATATCATCGGTCTGCAGAAACTCAGCATGAGCATCAAGCACCGCATTAATCAGCGTGTCATCTCTTGGTGTCCCATCGTAAAAACCCTCTGGTGGTTCATTACCACAATTCATGAATGCCATTGCAATTATTGCTAATAGACTAAGCCAGCTCATTCTATTCATTTATGCCTCCTTTGGTTTTATTTGTGCAAAATAGATTCGGGTTTTGTTTTTGTTTTTCACCCCCTTTCTTGAGCTTCACAATATATATATAATATCAAAAAAAGAAGATTTGTCAAGAGTAAACTATTTGAATTTGAACTCTATTCTCCTGGAAACCCATACTCTAACAAGCTTATCCCTTTGCTTTGCAGGAGTAAATCTGTATTTCCAGACACTCGCCACTGCTGCTTCATCAAGAAGTTGATTACCACTGGATTTCAAAATCTGAACATCAATCACGCTACCATCAATATTAACCAGAAACCTCACCTGGAGACTACCTTCAATACCGGCTCTTTTCACAAGTTCAGGCCATTCTGGTGGTGGCATTGATATTGGCTGGGGTTTTACTTCTACTCTGAAATAAGGAACTACTTCTATTTCAGGACCAGTAGGCTGGGTTCTGATAATATCTTCCCGAAATTCAGTAGCAGCAATAGTTTCTACTGCTTCTTCAGCAACTTCTGTTGCCGCCGCAGCCACAGCGACCTTGGGTCTTTCAACAGGCGGTGGCTCCTGGTATTTTTCAATTTCGGCTGAAATCTGTTCCACCATTGTTACAATCTCTTTTCGTAGTTTATAAGGTTCCACCTCAGCATAAGGCATGAAAAGGAACAGAAGAATAAGGATGATAATACCGAGGAGCATGCCGGTTCTGAAATATACCCCATACATTAATTTATGGTCACGCATCTCAACCTCCAAACTCAGTGGCAAAGGTTATCTTGAATGCCCGGGCTTCTTTTAATTGGTCAAGTACGATATCAACTGTGCCATATTCAATTTCCTCATGGATATTCAGGATGGTGACGAGTTCAGGATTCTCTGCGATTTTCGGAATCATTCTTGTGCTTACTCTCTCTTTTGGAACAAGACTATCATCAATGAATACCCTTCCATTATTGTCAATCCAGACATGGGTGATATTTCTTCGTATCAAAATTCGCTCTGTGGATTTTGCCTTGGGCAGAACCAGCTTCAAACTTAAAGCAGTTGCCCTGAAAACCGTGGTCACCATAAAGAAAAGAATCAACAGAAATGCCACATCGGCCGTTGATGCGGTTGGAATGTCCGGGGTTCTGGTGAACCTTCTAATAATACTCTTACGCATCATTCCTCACTAGTTGGGATCAAACTGATCTTGTTTGCTCTTAATTCCCTGCCGTCCTGGGTGACGACACGACACAATTTTATCTGATCAAGCACCGAGATCATTGCCTGATAACGAGCATCCCTACTCGTTCTTAAAGATACAACAAGCAAAGTATCTCTCTCCAGAAGTTTTTCTTCAACAATCCTCCGCACCTCAGAATATTGCTGAGGAGAAATATCAATTCCATCATAACCTGATGCCTTTAGCTTCAGGGCTCCTTCAGGATTGATTAAGATTGAAACAACATTTTCAGGTTTCACTTTGGTCTCGGTTTGACTTTTCTCAGGCAAGAGCATTTTTATGCCTTTTTCCCGGGTAAAGACTGTGGTCGTCATAAAGAAAATAATAATCAAAAAAGCAATATCACCCATTGAGGCAGTTGGAATAACGGAACGAATCTTCTTTTTTTGTCTCAACTCCATCTATTTTTTCCTTTTCTGATAATGCTCAATCATATAGTCAATCAGACCTGCCGCAACCTCTTCCATACCCTTGGTATAACCATCAACCTTACCTGAGAATAAAATATGGAGAATGGCGAGCGGTGTAGCAATTATCAATCCCCATTTTGTCGTGATCAATGCCTCAGAAATACCGCTGGCGACAATCGTTGGTTCAACTTCACCCGCTGCCGCGATTGCTGCAAATGCACGAATCATACCCGTAACTGTTCCCAGAAAACCGAGGAATGGCGCAACAGTTGTTAAACCAGCAAGCAATGCCATTCCGCGATCAAGAAAAGCCAGTTCAATTGCTGCTGCACGAGCAGCAACTTCTTCCATTGCATCTTTACCTTTATCACCTTTTTCCAATATTGCCTTGGCAATCTTAGCCGCTGGCGAAGCCGTATGATCACACAGGGCAATACCGGCATCAACACCCTGAGCATCAATCGTTGAAATCAGTTTTTCAAGAAAGCTTTTTGGATTGAGTCGTATTTTAATCAAAAGTGAAAATAGCCGCTCAAGAATAATGCCCAAGCCCAGAATGATGCAGATTAACAATAACCACATCACACCACCACCGATTTGAAATTCCCTGATCATAGAATAAGCCTCCTTTCTATTAAGTTACATTATAATTAAAACCCCGCTCATGTCAAGGGTCATTTTGAACTTGCACTATAGTATAGTACTCCACCGAGAAGCGGGAAAAGACCAGCACCGAGAAACAGCCAGCTCTCAAACCGTGCTAGCACCAGAGAACCGATGATCAGGTCAAAAAGGTCGCCCGGACCAGCAACACTGAGCAATGGAAAATAGAATACAATCCTGTAAATATGAAACACAGCCACTGCAATCAAGAACAAACTGCCAATCACCGGCAAAACCCAGATACCCTTGCCTCCAATTAGATTAAGCAACCTTTTCAAAATCAAACCAAAAATAATCAGCGAAATAATGGCGAGCAAGACCGCCAACATAAAGATGATTTCGGCAAAAATATCAGCTCTCACAAAACCCCCTTATTTTCCTTTGGTAACGCCATGAAACCTGAGATTAGCAACTAATGACAGAATTCCTGAGAGGAAAAATAGCCCATACGCAAGGTAATTGATCCCACCCTTTGGTAACATCATTTTACCCCCGATACCGCAGAAGATCAGTTGTATCAGGGCAAAAAGCAGAATACCTGTCGGTGCAATCATCATAAACTGCCAGTTTGTTTTTTCACCAAGCACTATCTCATATCTACGGGCAATTATTCCCAAAAATATAAACGCAAGCCACAATAATACTGCACCCAAAACGAGAACATAGTTTGGAATAATTGCCAGTGATTGATAGGTTGATTCTTCTATCCCGAATGGTGCTGAAAATAATATCAAGGACATAACACCCCCTTCTCTGACATTCTAAAACCGATTTTTATCACTTTAGTTTCCCCAACAATTTATTTGTTAAATCCTTACCCTTTGTCGGTCCAATAATCATTCCTGCTGCCTTTCCCAGCGCAAAAATAAGTCTTCTAATATCCTCCTCGTATAGTTCATCTACCTTTATGCGCTGTGCTTTCAACTGGTTTTGATATATTCGGTCCGTAAAATCACCCAGATAATCTTGAACCACTGTTTTTAATTGGTCAAGAAACTCTGGTGCATACTTTTCTTTCGTTTTTTCTACCTCAACTACTTCTTTTTCTTGTTTTGCTCTGATCTCTTTTATCGCATTCATGATCGTGTCCAGAGGAGGCGCTCCTGTTGTCATATAGAGCTGTCCGATAAGGTTTTCCTCTGATATGTCACACAGCAAACTTTTATTACCGCCAATAATCTCTATGACATCGATCTTAATGCCACCAACTGCACCAATGGATTCAAACAGAACAGTACCGGTCTGAGAGAATTTTGCCTTTTCCCCTTCGCCACCCTGTGAAGTAATTGTCTCGCCATCCTTTCCAACAATGAATGGTATTCCCAAACCGCGTTCTTCTATTTTATTCAGGATATCATGACTCATCTTTGCCTCCTCAGGATTGTTTCATTTTTTCAATGACTGCCTGAACCTTAACCCGTGCTTGAGACGAACCCATTTCTTCAACTGCTTTCTTAACCAGAAAATCTATCAGTGTTCTCAGTATTTGCACAATGTCATCCTCTTTTTCTGAAGGTGGATTTTGCTTGAATTCCATTTTTTCACCGATGATACCCACTATCGGTAGAATATCAGTGGCAATTATACCCAGCCCTTGATTTAGTATTTCAAGCCAGTGTACTTTATTCCCACCACTGCCGAATTCCTCAATCAACAAGTTTATCTGAGTAAGTTTTGATAGAATACTTCTGGGTAAATGAATTTCCTCTTTGGCCGGAGGTGGTGGAGGTTTTACTTCTTCCACTTCTTCTTCAATAACTTTTTCCTCAACTTTGTGCTCGGCAATTTTTTCTTCACCGGGTTTTTCTTCAACAATCTTTTCTTCCACAGGTTTTTCTTCAATCTTCTGGATCACCTCTTCCTTTATTTCTTCTTTTTCTCCTTTACCAGTAAACTGTTCCTTTATACGCTCAATAACATCCAGAGGCTTTTCATCCCGCTCCACTTCAACACCAAGGTATTTCCCTTCGTGGAGGAAAATTACCAGCCGATTCGCCCCATAAACAAGCGATACCAAATGTATTTCACCGAGATTGAGGGTGTTTTTTATTACTTCAGCCGCCGAGGAAAAGAACGCAGCCAGGTCGCCAACCGGTGAAGTTGACGAACCCTTAACTTTTTCAATTGAACCATCCTCAGCATTGATCACGGCGTAGTTCATGATACCAGGGATTTTATCTAATATCTCCATTACGAGCTCCTTTTTATTTCAAACCCGCATTGAATTCATCAAGCTTCTTTTTGAAAAGTAATTTACCGTATATCTGAGGACCTTCAGCACTCACGAACTGGCTGAATCTCTTTTTAAAATCATCAATCTGCTCCTGAGTTAATATGTTCTGAATGAGAACTTCTAAGGTTTCTTCATTTACCTTGAATGCCGAACACAATGTTTTATTATCTGATATTAGTTCACACCACCTGTTGAACCAGTTCAACCCGTTCTTGCCAAAGACCCGGAATAATGCATTCAGGTATTTTATGGCACCTTCCATCAAACGGTCTGCTTCCTTAGGATCGTAGATAAGACCTTGATCCCGAAGCCAGATAATGGTTTTTATTGTTTCATATCCGCCCAGCTGTGATTGAACAATAATCTCATTCACAGTTCTCTTACCATCTACCATTGCCAGAATTTGCCAGTCAGTCCGACGCAGGGCAACTGCAGAAGGAAGTTCTTTTGTTGACTTTGCAAGGATTGCGTCCCTTGGTGGCAGACGGTCCTTGATTTTTTCAAATTCAATTCTTCGCTTTTCAATGTTCTCATTCAATTTACCAACATCTTCAGAGATTGTCTGTTCATTTGCCCGAACACCGGTTTCAAAATATGCTTTTTCAAGATTGATAAGAGAAAGGTTCAACAATGATTCAAACCCCTTCTCTGTTCCGTCTGTAGCATGAACAATATGCCCATCTCTTAAATATATCTCTCCACTCAACTCACCACTCAGTTTTACAACTCCAGTTTTCTTCATTTGAACAAGAAACTGAAGTACATCAGAGAGATTGAATTCTTTAAGATTGATTTCAAAGTCTGCCATTTAGATTACTCCCAGCCAGTTATGCAAGAGAAAGTAAACCCTACCAATAAATAGTGACACACGCGCCATGATTGTATAACCAAAAGAGGCACCGAACGAAATCATCATAAACCAGATTCCAATTCTTGCACCGATACCAAGTGGTCCCTTATGTTCTTTTGAAAAATAGAAATAGATAAGCGTGAAGATCACACCAGTGATAATTAACAGATTTGAAAATGCACTGAATGCTGACACACCGCTCAATGGCAGAAATGTTGCCTGCAGTTGTGGAAAAATATCACCTTGAACAATCTGGGTAATGAATAGAGCCATTGAAATACCCATGGTGAATGTCAGTGGAATACGGATCATCCAGGAGATTTTTGGAATAAGCGGAGCAAACATCAAGAGCCCAATAAAAATGGGAATGATATTATACCACTGGCCACGCATGAATAATGGTTCAAATAAGTTAGGCAGGGCAAAATCATACCAGAGCACAACTGCCCAGTAACCAGCAGATACACCAACAAATATGTTTTCGGCAATCTTGTAAAATGGGTTGTCTTTGTAAAGAAAGGAATAGATAGCCAGTGTCAGAACCGCTGCAATCCAGATGCCGATGGTATTTATCATTGCTTTTTCCTCTGAAAGACCAATATCACATTCCCCAGCACAATAAAACCAACCAGCAAAAGATGGACAATTGATTGGGAATCCATTCCTCTTAATCCCCTTCCTTTTCTGTTTACAAGGGTCTCATATTCTGCCGCACCTTTTAATCCACCCAGCAGTCCGGTCAATTGTCCTGAACCCAGATAAGGGTACTGCTGGGGGGCCATGATTGCAGTAGTTGCCCCGCAGATTGGCACACCATAGCGGGCATGGAAATAAATTATCCAGTGCAGTATACCCGGATCACCAGCAGAAAAAGTCATCACCATACTCAAATCCCTTGCAGATTTTACGGCCCTGCCAAGAGGCAGAGAATCAATAGGTGTTCCCTGATAGTCCACCCTTACAACATCGGCAAAGTTTCTTCCCAGACTCAAAAGCATTACCTGACCGCCAGGTCGATATCCAATATTTACATAATCTTCACCATATTTTTTATTGTGCTGTTCAGCAATTTTCATAAGCGCGATATTACCCAGTTCACTGCCTGCAGGCCACAAACCCATCATATATATTCTCAGATTTTTTCTGAAACAATGCTCAATCACTGCCTCAGTCGCAGGATACAGCTCTGCTTCACTGCCCGGGTCATAATCAGTAGAAACCAGAACAACAGAACCTTCGGCAAGTGATTCAATTTTATCATAGACATTTTTCACCGGCCTTGTAATATCCACAGGCAGATTCAAAGGCACAATCATGGGAATGATCACAGCAAGGGCAACCAAAAGAAAGATTATTCTTCTATCCAGACGAGCTAAACGCTCAATAATATTCATTGATTTTCCTGTTTCTGTATGATTTTGATTTTCACCTGCTATTTCTCACCTCCGCCACCCATATAACTCCGTTCAATACCAAGAAGCACGCGCAGCGCCATGGAGATCAAACCAAGGTCAATTCCAAACAGTATGCCCCGTTTTGCGGCAGTATTGGGAACCTGCATAATCCACTCAACAAGGTCAGGAAATTTATGCCATATCAAATAGCCGATTGGAATCCGACCAATCATAACAATGACCGCAGCAACAAGCAGCAATGTTGCCTCAGGCGTTCTTGCGCGGAATGCACGGAATGACGCTGAAGCAACAAAAAACGCCAGCAATGAAAACATTGTAGCACCGAGTGGAACCTGGAAATTTTCAAATAAGTAAAGGAAAATCCGTGAATCCCTGCCCCCAATAAATCCTGCACCAAGCATGACACCAAGAAAAAACAAAAGGATAATACTATACCCCCAATCCCTTAAGCGTCGCTGAATCTTATCAACATTGATCTTGATAAGATTGAATATCCCGATGAAGACGAAAAAGGCAATAACACCAAGATACCAGTTCTGCAAGGTCTGAGAACTCTGCTGTGCAAACCTTGCCGGTATGAAAAATGTAATCAACATATAAAAACCACAGCAGAAAACGATTATCAAAGGTAGTATTACCTTCATTCTATCGTATTAAAAAGATTAATAAAAAACTGCCAGGAAAATAGCCGGCTCAATACACCGATTACAATCACGCTGATAAAGATCAGTTTACCGAGGTTCTGTCCTTTTAATGAACCCAACTGCACTGGTTCCTGTGAAAGATAAGCACTTGCTGCATAAAGCTCCTCACCAAGCAGGGTATAATCACATGCCGCAACAAAGAAAGGCAATTGATCAGGCATGGCAGTTCCTGCAATCTGGATTGCACCAGTTGAATGACCGGTTTCAGCAAGAATCAGGGATTCAGCATAGAATGTTCCCAGATAAAGATTTGTCGCAGGTCTTTCTCTGACCATGATACCGTCAACCGCAGACACATAGGCAAACTGATCATCAGTAATATACCGGATGTTATCCGATTTATACCAGTCAGGTCTGCCCACCCTGGTTGCTGATTCTTTAACGACCTGCTGTGCCATGGTCATTGCCATTGAACGGCTCGTTGGCACATAAAGTGGAGTACCGTATTCAGCCGTCTTTTCAGCAACCCTTGAAAGCATACTCATTGAGGCAATTGTCTGGGGATCGTCAATATCCATGATCCCGGGAACATATAGCACTGGTTTTCCCATTTCTGTTGCCCGGCCAATTGCCTCTTCAATTGCACCGAGTGCCGGAATTTTTCTGATAAAGAGTTTACCACGCTTTTTCGCCCTGTTTATGTAGTACAGAATTGCTGCGAAAATTATGATAATACAGATCGCCATAGCTAATCTTGAAACATTGAAATACTGAACCACAGGTCTTATTGGACCAGCAACATTGGAAAATGTAATAGCAGTATCTATCCTGCCCGCAATTTTGTAGATATACTCAGTCTGACTTTCTACACCAGAATCATTATAACTATTCTCAATACCATCAATTGCGCCAATCTTCTCAAAAATTCCTGCCGTACCAATACTCCTGAATATTTCAAATGCCTGATATTGAACGTCTGATTGCCATTTAAGCGTAATGCTCGTCCCATCATCGTTTGGGGTATCACATACTGTTAAATCAAGACGGTATATAATAAAGAAGAATGTTAAAAACATCTAATAATTTTATTCAAAAAGGACATAATGTCAAGTGCTGGAGAGGGAAGCCGAACAACGGACAGCCACAAGGGCTGTCCCTACAATACTCGCGATAACGACATTGTGAATTTCGGATTGCGAAATGGAAACATTGAAAAAAATGAGGTGATGAAAATCAGGGTCGCTACTTTAGCAGTGCTATTTTTGCTGATAATTAACTCAGGACTTCAAATATTTCTACCTTCTGGCTGATGTTCTTCAGTTGAACCGCAGGAAGTTTTTTTACCGTGATCTGGTCTTTCACAAATTCATAGGTATTCTTACTGATCAAAATCTGACCCGGCAGGGCAATATCCTCAAGTCGGGATGCAATATTGACAGCAGTTGAAACAACTGTATATTCTAATCTTTTCTCATTGCCGATATTACCTGCAATCACCTCGCCCGTATTTATACCAATACCGATTTCAAATCCCGCAACATCGGGAATTTTCAATTTCTCGTGCCAGCGCGCTTTTAACTCCTGAACCCGCTTTTTCATACCCAGGGCACATTTAACTGCCCGCCAAGGATCATCCTCATGCTTTACTGGTGCGCCAAATATCGCCATTACACAATCACCAATGTATTTATCAAGGGTGCCTTCGTATAAAAACACTTCCTCGGTCATACTGCTCAAGAAATCATTCAGGATTTCAACTGCGACCATTGTCTCAATCCGTTCAGTAAGTGATGTGTATCCTCTGATATCGCAGAAAAGCACTGTGGCAATGCAATTCTCACCGCCTGATTTTATTGCCTTTTCTTCGGTGATAATTTTCTTGACAACATCAGGTGAAAAAAATCGCTGTAACCTTTCAGTAATTCTTTCCTCTCTTTTTATTTTTTCATAAAGCTGGGCATTTTCAATGGCAATTGCAGATTGACTCGCAAAGGCGTTGATAAATTGGATATCGTCTTCAGAAAATCTATTGGCACCAGCTGGATTATCAAGGTAGATAACACCAAGAACAGATTTTTCTTTTGAAATCAACGGTGCACATACTACTGAACCGATCGCGTAAGTGATAACGCTCTCCTGGGTTTTGAATCGTTCATCTTTTGTAGCATCATGGGTAATTACAGGACTGGCTGCTCTGAAGGCTTCAAGGGCAATGGTCTCGCTTATGCCCGCGGTTTTGTGGGCAGTAATCTCACTACCCATATTGCGTGCCACCTTGATCTTTAGACTTCCACTTTCCGTATCATACAACATAATAAATCCCCTTCTTGCCTGCACAATGCGGAGACCAAGGTCCATCAGAAGGTTCAGAAGCACATTCAGGTCAAAAACAAAATTTATTATCTTGCCCACATCACAGAGGATTGTCGCAATTTCCCTGGATTTTTCAGCACTTACGAGTTTACTTTGAAAATCTTTGACTTCCTGGTTCATCTCATCAATCGTTTTCAGAATTTTGTCCCTTTTTTCTCCTTTGATTACAGATTCTCTTATTTTCTCGATCTTTTTGTCAAACTCAAAAATATCACCAAACTTCCGCACGGCTGTTTTACGTTCAGGGATGTCACTTAATTTATTGTCATCAACAAAGGTAATAAGAATATTTCCCAGTTGAATTTCATCTCCGTAACTCAGTATTTTTTCTGAAACTCTTTCACCATTTACAAATGTGCCATAGCGACTCTTATGGTCTTTGATAATATATTGTTTGCCCTGCCTGATGACCTCAGCGTGAATGCGGGATACAAAAATATCATCAAGGACAATATCATTATCATCACGCCTGCCAAGCCTGAGACAATCCTTATCCAGTTTTATTGTCTCGGTCTCGTCGTTTGATTTATGAATGAAAAAAGTTGCCACTACCGGTAAATTATTATATCATCAAAACTTACCGAGACATTAAGACCTGACACCCTTTCTGCCCATAAGCCAGTTTTTCCAATGTTGAATTCGGTATCTGCTTTTTCAATTTTCAGATCACCGTTAAAGTATATCTTGAAATTGTCTTCGCACACATCCACGTATATAGTAGACCACTCATTCTGATTGACCAAAATCTGGGTCTGCTGTAGCACATCAAGTAAACCATTCTTCACCTTGCAGAAAAAGAGCATCTCCTTTGCTACTGCCACAAGATAGTAATTGAGACTGTCCTGCAACCTTACCACAACTCCCACCTGTGTTACAGTATCTACTGGTGTACTAATCTTGAATTCCGCCTGAATGCAAAAATCTGTGACGGTGCGGCTATATAAAGCTAGACCATACGGCCCTTGACAATTATACACATGTGGTTGAGAAGGTGCAGTATTATCATCCATAACACGCCAGTTCCCTGCAATTCTTTGAAAGTCAAATGGCTCGATCGTATTGATTGTATCATTGTCAAAGTTGAATATGTTGGCGCTAAAGTATAGCTCAACTGTATCATAAGCACCTGCCGGCAGACTCTCGGGAAAATATTCGGCAGGCAAATAATAAGGCGTGAATGCCATTAGTTTGTAGATACCGGGATCAAGCTCCATGAATTTATATTTACCCTCTTCATCGGAATAAGTTGAGTCATACAAGTCATGTTCAATCGCGAATAATTTGACCTTCGCATTTCTTACCTTACCCTCGGGTGATCCCACATAACCAACAAGGCTTGCCTTGTTCGGATTATTCGGATCAAAATCATTATCCCGCGGTGGATTCAAACATGAAGCCACCAGAATAATAATTGCTGCAAAAATAATCTTGTGTCGTGCTGACATAGCAACCTCCTTATAAAAAAATTAACACAAAAATCCTATTCAACCCGGTATTTAAATCCGAGCTGTAAACGGTCTTCGGTGAATTGACAATAAAAACCATGGTCCGGCATGTTCATTGATGATTTCACTTTTGGTTTTGACGCTATAACATCATAAATATTATACAGGTAGAATCCTGCATAAGCCACAAGAAAGAACGCAGAAACATTGTACCACATCTTATATTCTCGGTATGCCTGCTCCAAGGCATCTTTATCAACGGGTTTAATCTCAAGATAGTGCTCATGTTTAGCATTTTGCAGAGAAATTGCAATCAGGGTTGTTGGTAATAGGACTGCTGTCGCAATCATCATCTTTTTGCCCTTAGAATTCTCACCTTTATACATCTGCCCCCAGCCTGGCAGACAACAACTGCGCAGGGTTGCTGCAGTTGTGTTCACTTTAGTCTGCTGTGCTACTGGTTTGACTGGTTTTGGTTGAACCGGCCCTGGCTGTGGTGCAGGTGCAATAGTCATTTCTGCTTTTGCTTCTTCAAAAACCTTGATGATTTTTGGCGAAACAGTTGCCGGATCAAGTTCCAGTTTTGGTTCCAGTGCGATTGCCTTTTTGAATTGCTCTTTTGCCTTTTCTTTATCACCAAAAGCCACATAACTGAAAGCAAGGTATTTATAAGCTTCAACCTGCTCATTCTTGCTGAGTTGTTTCAAATACATAAGCGCACTCTCCAGCTGCGCAATCGCATTTTCATATTCTCCACTGTTGTAATACAGCTTTGCCTTTTCCAGCAGTTTTAACAGTGAATCATCAGTTACCTGCTGACCAAAAGTAAGACTTATGGATATTACCCAAAGAAACAGGAAAAGTTTTCTAAACATAATCTCTCCTTTCTATATCTTTAAAAAAATGCCTTTTCATTTTCTCTCAAGCTCAATGTGTTTCTTTAATGTCTGATTTGCTGTTATCTGGATTGTCTCTTCGTAAGTTTTAAATAACGGATTTATCAATTTTAATGTGTGTTTACCCACGGGTAATTTTATTGGTTCAGCAATCGGTGTTGTCTCAAAAAATCTTCCATCAATATAAACATCAGCCCAGGGTTTGACAGTAATCCTAAAATATCCTTCAAGTGGTTCAAGCGTGACATTTAAATCCAGAGTACGGTCAGGCTCAAATCTTATCCTTTTTTGCCAGATCTTGAAACTTGGATTTTCAAGGCGTATCGTATGCATGCCCGCACTCAATGTAATACTGCGGGCAATTGGTGTTGTTTCCACATAGACATTATCAATATAAATCCTTGCCCATGGTTCAACTTTTATTTTCAGGTAACTGGTGCCAGAAACTGGTGGTTGAACCGGCTTTGGCTGTACCGGCGGCTTGGCGGTAGTAATAGTATCTTTTTCTGCAACTTCTGCAATCAGTTTTATGTTAAGATTTACTGTATCATTTCCCTTTATTACAAAAGTATGGGAATATGGCTGGTAGCCTGTTTTCCTTAATTCAATTCGGTGTTCACCTGTTGTCAGACTTTCTTTTGTGATTGGCGTGAATCCGGGCAAACTATCGTTGTCGAGAAAAACTATTGCGCCCGCTGGTTCGGTATTGATTAATGCACGCCCCCAGGTAATTGGCTTGCTTTGTGCCTGTTGTGTATGACGAGGCAAAAATTTGAAAAGTGCTAAAGCAATAAACAACATCGCAACCACACTACCGATTATTAATGGCACACGGGCACCTGTTCTTTGCCGTGATCTTTCTTTTCTCTCGGCAATTTTCTTTTGTGCTACTGCAATCTTCTCCTTTTTTTTCTTCAAGTCTTCAAGATATATCCTTGCCTTTGAATCATCTGGATCCAGAATAAGCACTTTTTCAAATTCACCTATGGCATCGTCAATTTTTTCATAACCCAGGTTCATAAAGTAAACACCACGTTCATAATGACGTTCTTTTCGCTTCTGCAGCAAATTTTGAAAATGCTGTGTTGGTGTGGAGACAAATGCGCCAATTTCCTTGCGGTTCACCTGTATTCTTGCCCGCTGAAGGTGATTTGCAATATCCTCAGAAAATTCGTCCACACTCTGATACCTCTTATCTGGATCTTTGTCCAGCATCTTTTCAATGATTGTACTGATCTGTGGCAGGATAAGTGGATTTGCCTCTACTGGCTTCTGTGGTGCACTTGTAAGGATTTCGTGTATTACTGAGGAATAGTTTTCACCTTTGAACGGCTTTATGCCTGTAAGCATCTCATAGATAACAACACCGAGTGAAAATATGTCTGAGCGATTATCTACTTTTTTACCGGCAGCCTGCTCCGGTGACATATATGCCGGTGTGCCAACAATTGATCCGGTCACCGTGATTGAAGTCAAATCCTGTGCCTGGGCAAGCCCAAAATCTGCAATCTTCACGGTTCCATCATAACCAATCAGAATATTAGCGGGTTTTACATCTCTGTGAACAACACCCTTTTGATGGGCATAACCAAGTCCTTTGCTGATTTCAACCGCAACAGCAAGTGCGATTTCCTGCGGAATAAATTTTACCTGACTTAAAATCTCTTTGAGGCTCTTACCATCAACATATTCCATTGCAATGAAGTAGATTTCATCCTCACTACCAAAATCCAGAATATTGACGATGTTCTCGTGCTGGAGATTTGCTGCAGCTTTTGCTTCTCTTTCAAAACGAACAATAAAATCCTTGTCCTGGGCAAGATGACCGTGCAATATCTTGATCGCAACAGTGCGCTCAAGAGATAGCTGTGTCGCCTTGTAGATTGCAGCCATCCCACCCGTTGCGATAAGTTCTTTTATCTCAAAATTTCTGATTTTGCGATTAATCATAATAACCAGAATATTATATAGAAATCCATCTGGTAGTCAAGCAAAGAAACTCTGAACTTAACGAAAAACAGCAAGAATTCTTTTCAAACCAATACTTGACAAGCTATTTATTCGGATTAAAATTGGGTGCGGAGGTATGATGAAAAAGACCACCACCTTGAGGAAAATTTCTTATAATCCGGTGTCTGCATCACGGGGAACCGAACTCAGCTGCAAGGCATGGCAGCAGGAAGCTGCTTTAAGAATGCTCCAGAATAACCTTGATCAGGAAGTAGCAGAAAAACCCGAAGAATTGATTGTCTATGGCGGCAGTGGTAAGGCAGCGAGAAACTGGGAATGCTACAAAATAATCGTGGAATCATTAAAAAACCTGGAAAATAACGAGACATTACTCATCCAGTCAGGAAAACCGGTGGGTATTTTCAAAACTTTTGAACATGCGCCAAGGGTATTGATTGCTAATTCCCTGCTTGTTCCAGCATGGGCGAACTGGGATTATTTTAGAAAACTTGAAATGCTCGGTTTGATAATGTATGGACAGATGACTGCAGGTAGCTGGATTTACATCGGCACGCAGGGAATAATTCAGGGAACTTATGAAACATTTGCTGCCTGTGCCCGCAAACATTTTGGTGGCACATTGAAAGGTAAATGGGTGCTTACAGGTGGTATGGGTGGAATGAGTGGTGCCCAACCCCTTGCTGTCACCATGAACGAGGGCGTAATACTAAATATTGAAGTTGATCCGGCAAGGATTGAGCGCAGGGTCAAACAGGGATTTTGTGATATAATGGTTGATAATCTTGATAAGGCATTAGAACTCGTCTTTGAGGCAGTAAAAAAAGAGATTCCCCGTTCTATCGGACTGGTCGGCAATACCGCCGACATAGAACCAGAACTTGTAAGAAGGAATATTATTCCTGATATTCTGACTGACCAAACATCAGCCCACGACGAGCTGAATGGCTATGTTCCCGGTGGTATGAGTCTAAATGAAGCCTTAGATTTACGCAGTCGCAATCCTGATGAATATAAAAGAAGAGCACTGGCATCCATTGCAATACAAATGGAAGCAATGCTTGAGATGCAAAAAAAAGGAGCAATTGCATTTGATTATGGCAATAATATTAGAGGCCAGGCAAAAAAGGCGGGTGTAGCAGATCCTTTCAAGATTCCGGGATTTGTGCCTGAGTATATAAGACCGCTCTTTTGTGAAGGCAAAGGACCATTCAGATGGGCAGCACTTTCCGGTGCAAAAGACGATATCTATACCCTGGACAAAGAAGTTCTTACAATGTTTGGCGAAAATCCTTCAATCAGCCGCTGGATTGAACTTGCCCAGAAGAAGATCCCATTTCAGGGATTGCCCGCAAGAATTATGTGGCTTGGTTATGGCGAAAGAGACAGATTTGGCTTGAGGATAAATTATTTGGTGCGAAATGGCAAACTGAAAGCACCCATCGTTATCGGCCGGGATCATCTTGATTGCGGTTCTGTAGCATCGCCATATCGTGAGACCGAAGGAATGCTTGATGGCTCAGATGCAATCGCAGACTGGCCTATTCTGAATGCATTATTAAATACTGCCTCAGGCGCGTCCTGGGTATCAGTCCATCACGGTGGTGGTGTTGGTATCGGCTATTCAATACATGCTGGCCAGGTCCTGGTTTGCGATGGCACTGAAATGATGGATGAAAGAATTGAACGCGTCCTGACAAATGACCCAGGCATTGGTGTTGCACGGCATTATGACGCTGGTTACAAAGAAGCCATTGCCTGTGCCCAAAAACACCATATTAAGATACCCATGAATAAAACATAGGGCAATGACAGGAATCAACAAAAGAGTAAACCGCCAGCCAGGGCACAGTATCCGGATCTGTCTTGCTATCATTTTTGTGATCGTGATACCATTGATTCTAAACTGTACACCAAATAGTTGTAGCATTGTCATTCTCTATGAATCGCCACCCGCCGAGCTAGATCCACATTTACGTCGGGAAGTAGAGCGACTTACGATCCTGAGCAATATCTATGAAACCCTGGTTGCCTTTGATGCCAACCTGAAAATGATGCCGTGCCTTGCTGAATACTGGGAAAGGATTGACAGTCTCAACTGGCGTTTTTATTTACGCCAGAATGTCAGATTTCACAATCAACATGAGCTCACTGCCCGAGATGTGCATTATTCATTATACCGACCACTCGCACTGGCTCAGTCTGAATATGGCTATTATCGTGAATATATTGATACAATCATAATCGAAGCAACTGATAGGTTAATTATCAGACTGAAAAAACCCTATGCCTTTCTGCTTTATGACCTGGTGCCAGTATTCATTGTTCCAGAAAATTTCCAGCCGCCGAGTTCTAAGCCCTGTGGTACCGGACCTTACTACTATGTCAGGGGGAATAATAAAGAAATTGTGATAAAGTATTTTTCCAATTATCGGGACAAAAACATTTCAGTAAAAGAAGCCCATTTTCTATTTGTTGCTGAACCAGAAAAACGAATTGAGATGCTCAGCAACAAACAGGCAGATATTATTACTTTCATACCACTTGACATGCTCCCCCAGCTAAGCCAGGCAGGAAAAATAGTCGCCACTGAAGGTACGGGAACACGATACCTTGAAATGAACCTGAAGGGATTTCCATTTAATAAAAAGGAATTTCGGCAGGCAATCAACCTCGCAATAGACCGGGACAAACTCATTAGCAAGGTCTATCACGGATATGCATCTCCGGCAAATCAGTACATAACCCCGGGGCTCTATGGCTTTGATTACACGCTTCCGCCCTGTGTATATGACCCTGAAAGTGCAATGAAAATATTGAGAAAAATAGGAGAGTTACCCACAATTGAATTTGATTTTGCCGGAGTGCGGGCAACCATTGGTAATAGCATCACTGAAGATCTCCAGCGCGTTGGTTTGAAAATAAAGGCAAATCCCCTGCCCATTGAAAAATACTGGCAAAAGATTGAAAACCATTTGAGTAATTTTTATATTATCGGCTCGGTGCCTACTTCAAATGAAGGTATTACAACACTAAAAGGTCTATTCCATACCTATCTTCCCCAGAAAGGCATGGGCATACAAAACCGTATTGGATATTCCAATCAAGAGGTAGATAATATGATTGAAAAGATGCTGACAGTTTCAGACTTAAAACAGACAATGCAGATGCTCATTGAGACCCAGCGCATGATACTTGAAGACCTGCCAAAAATTCCGCTCGTCTGGGAAAAAGAGATTTATGGAGTATCTGAACGACTCCAGTGGCATCCGCGGCTTGACGACAAGATTGTATTGAAGGAAATCAATTTTGTAAAATGAAACTTTCCTTCAGAACAAAGGTTATCCTGGCATTATCACTGATCATGATAGTAATCTTCAGTCTTATGGGCATTTCTATGGCTTTGTCCCGCGCGCGTGAACTCCGTGAGGAAATCTTTGCCAATGCCTTGATGTTTGTAAACCTGACCTATGATAAAATCGGTGATTCATTCAGTCGATACTACAGAAATGCCTTTTTCAAATTTCGTTCACTAATTTATGAACAAAAAGTTTTAAACAAAGACCTGGAAAATATTCAGCTAGTTGATATTGAAGGTACAGTGTATTATGATATGCAGGTACACGAAGCAGGATTTACGCAAATCCATGAACCATATGCAACAACAGATTCGTTTGTGCTAAGAAACCTGAAAAAAATGGAAATCACAGCAGTTTCCAACCGCAAAATCTGTATCATCGCACCATATATAGCTGATTCTGGAATGCACAATTATTCAGTTGTTTACTATTTTAATCTTAACCGTTTGCAAAAAGAATTATCCACCGTTTTAACCAGCAGTATCATCATAGCTCTGACTGTAATTATTATCGGCATTTTGCTTGCCATCCTTGTCTCAAACAGAATTACCAGCCATCTCAGAATTCTGGACAAAGCTGCCCGAAAGATTGCGGAGGGCGATTTTGACCAGAAAATTAATATAAGAACCGGGGATGAATTTGAGAAATTAGCAAGGGCTTTCAATTTTATGAGTGAAAGAATTGGCGAGAATATCACCGAACTGAATAGATTGGTCTCTGAACTTGAAAAAAGAGATGCCCAGAAAACCCAGTTTCTTGCCAATATTTCACACGAATTAAGAACCCCGCTTACCGCTTCTCTCGGTTATGTTGATTATCTGGAAAAGGAAAGAATGGGTTCGCTCAATACCGAGCAGAAACAAAGTCTGAATGTGATCAGACGCAATCTTGAACGACTGAACAAGGAGATCCATTCATTACTCCAGATTTCAAAATACACGCTTGAAGGAATCAAGATTGAACCAGCGGTGTTCAAAATAGCCGAAATGATAGGATCAATTATTAACGATTTTGCAATGGAAATAAAATCTAAAGAGATCGCATTAAAACAGGATTTTGCAGTGGATGAGGTCTACGGAGACAGGAATAATCTCCGCACCGTAATTGAAAACCTCATCAGTAACGGAATAAAATTCTCTCAAAAAAATACCGCAATTGAAATCTCAACCAGTAATGTTATCAGGGATGGCAAAAGGTATTTTCAATTCTCTATCAAGAATTATGGAGTGGTTATCCCTGATGCAGAACTTAATAGAATTTTTGAACCATTTTATCAGATTGATGCTACCACTTCAAGGAAATACGGAGGGATTGGTCTGGGATTATCAATTGCCCGCAGTATAGTTGAAGCGCATAAAGGAACAATCTGGGCAGAAAATGATAGCAGGGAAACTGCTAAATTCATTTTTATTATTCCACAAGGGGGGAATAATGGATAAAAATATTCTGGTTGTAGATGATGAGGAAGATATTCTGGATTTTGTCGGACGGGTATTGCAGGATGCAGGTTACAGAGTTTTTAAGGCACTTGATGCCCGACAGGGTCTGACAATCTTGCAGAATGAAAAGATTGATCTTGTGCTTCTTGACATAATGCTTCCTGAAGTTGATGGCTGGCAGATGCTACAGATGATGAAAACAGATAATAATCTAAAAAAGATTCCAGTGGCAATGCTGACCGCAAGGGTTGATGCTTATGACAAAATCATCGGGCTAAAAGAGGGTGCGATTGATTACATCTGCAAACCTTTCACTGCTGACGATTTATTGCAGCGTATAAAGGATGTCTTCAATTACATAAAAAAGAATAACCTATGAATAACGATATTGATAGACTGCAGTCTGAATTATACAAATTTCGCTCGTGTATCTATGACCGCGCCAGTGGCTTGCCCACGGTCTATGGAATTTTTGATGAACTGAAAAAGATTCTGGAAGGAGAAAAACTCATCGGTATCGTGTATCTTGCAATCGGAGATCAACAACGCATTGAACCTGTCTTCGGTTGGGAGCAATATGATGAACTCGTAAAGATCTTCACCATTTCAGTAATGCGTGAAATCGGTAGACTGATACCACGCTCAGCATTGATTGCAGTTTCGTCAATTATGGGCGATGGTTTTTTCATCTTTCTAAACACTACTGAAACCGGTGACATAATAGACAAAAGCTATCTTCAAATTGTTTCTGAAAAACTCAGTGCAAAAATCAATAGAATAAAAGAGGACTTAACGCACAAAGATGTAGTAGAAAGAATAGATTTCCACACCAGTTATCAGTTGTTAAGACTGGACCCGATGGTCAGGACTGAACGATTACTCTATCAGGCAATTGAGGATGTCAAATACTCTGCATATTTTAGAGAAAAATTACAGGAAAAAGACTTATATGTTGAATTACAGAGGATAATACATAATAAGGCATTAACGACAGTTTACCAGCCAATATACAATCTGACTGACAATTCAATTTATGGTTATGAGGCACTGACCCGCGGTCCCCAGGGAACATTCTTTGAGGATCCTGATACCATCTTCACTTTTGCCGCCAAGTATGATATGATACCACAGGTAGAAGAACTATGTCTGCAAAATGCAATAAGAGAAGCATCAAAATTGGATCACGGTAAATACATTTTTTTGAACATCACACCCGACCAGATACCAAGATTATTGAATCATCAGTTCAACGATTTCTTAAAAGCCCATAAAATAGAAAATAGCCGGGTAGTAATAGAAATCACCGAGAAGTTTGAGATTCCACATTATGGTATCTATCAGGAGATCCTGGTAAGAACCAAAGGTAAAGGACTGAAAATCGCGCTGGATGATGTTGGCGTAGGCTATTCCACCTTAGAGAGAATCAGTGAAATCGGTCCGGATTACCTGAAATATGACCGAACATTGGTGCGCGATATTGATAAAAATCTCATCCGGCAGGAGCTCATTAAGTCTTTCGTCAGTTTTGCCAACCGCATTGATTCCATAATCATTGCTGAGGGCATTGAAAACGAAAATGAACTGCAATTCATAAAAAGTATGGGCATAAAATATGGTCAGGGCTTTTACCTGTGCCGACCCGAACCTGTTGAAAAACTGGCACAGGTATAACCGCCCAAATTGCACGGAATTTTTTTTGTAAAAAATTGTAATTCAAAATAGATAAAAGGGGGAATAATGAAATCGTTTTTACCAATTAGTATCGGTCTTTTTGCTTTTATGTTCACAACCAAGGTCGGTTCTGTAGAACCAAAATATGAACTGAAGCTCAACATCCCTATTGATGGGATGAAAGGTGAGTTGGGAAAGTGCGAAGTCTGGGTTCTTGACCCACAAGATAATATTGTCGGTGAATTCGCTCGCTGGGTATATGTAAATAAGGACTATTATTCGTTACCGGTACGCCTGAAATTGAAGAAAGATATTGAAAATCCTGATTTTCTGCGCATAAAAATCAAATTCAAGAAATCAGAAAAGATTTATTCACTATTCCAGCTGCAGGACAAAATGGTTGTCAAAATTCTGGGGCAGGATAAATTCATTGCCGGCACGCCGATTAATTACCGTATTATCGCAAGAAATCAACGAACTGAAGAACCGCTCAAAGGAGCAAGGATCAAAGCCATTTTAACAGACGACAAAAGTGAAAAGGTGGTATTTGAGGGCATAACTGATAATTCGGGAACCTGTCAAACAAATTTTGTTTTACCAGAGAATATCACGAACGCCGAATTGAGCTTTGTAGTTAATTCTGAACTCGGCAAAGACGAATATACCACGAATATCAAAATCATAAGTGGTAATCTGACATATCTGGTAACTGACAAACCAATATACCAGCCAGGCCAGACCATTCATATAAGAACACTATCATTACAGAAACCTCATTTGAAGGCAGTGAAGAACAAGGAAGTCATCCTTGAAATAGAAGATGCAAAAGGAAACAAAGTCTTCAAAAAATTTGTCAAAACTGATGAATTGGGCGTCGCCTATACGCCATTCTTGCTCGCTGATGAGTTAAATTTTGGCAACTGGACTGTTCGGGCAATCCTTGATAACGAAAAAACAGAAAAGACTGTAAAGGTAGAAAAATATGTCCTGCCAAAATTCAAAATTGCACTCAAGACAGACAAAGAATTCTACCTGCCTGGAGAAAAGATTGAAGGTGATCTTGATATCCAGTATTTCTTTGGTAAACCAGTTACTGATGCAAAAGTAAAGATCGTTATGTATAAATTTGATATTGGGTTTAATCAGGAAGCAGTTGTTGAAAAGCAAACTAACAAAGAAGGATTGTGCCATTTTGTACTAAATCTTCCTGAGTATTTTGTCGGCGAACCATTAGAAAAAGGCAGTGCATTTGTTCGTCTTGATATAGAAGCAACAGACAGGGCGAACCACACTGAAAAGATTTCTGCAACCAAAAAGATCGTCCAGAATTTGATAAATATCGCTATTGTGCCGGAAGGTGGCTCCCTGAAAGCAAATCTTGAAAATAGAATCTATGTCCTTGCAACCTATCCTGATGGTTCTCCCTGCATTGCCCAGGCTGAAATGTCTATTGGTGGAGTTAGATTAACTGGCAAGACCGATGACTATGGAGTTGCTGAATTTCTGTATACACCAAGAGAAGATAAAGTTGAAATTGCTGTCCAGGTGACAGACAATAAAGGTGAAAAGGCTGAGATTAAAAAGGATTTCAGCCTGGAAATAGAAAAAGATCAGCTGGTAATGAGAATGAAAAAAGGCATCTACAAAGTAGGTGATGCTGTTAATCTGGAATTCCTCACGACCAAGAACACAGGCAGGGTATATATTGATATCATAAAGGACAATCAGACTATTCTTACACGAGCAGTTAAGATAACGAACGGCAAGGGTTCTTACCAGCTGCAACTTACACCAGAACTCACTGGTTCAATCTGGCTACATGCCTACATTGTCACACCAGGATCAGACATTATCCGGGATACAAGATTCTGCTATGTGCATGGCGCAAATGATTTGACAATTAGTGTTAAAACCGACAAGCAAGAATACCTGCCTGGTGACGACGGCGAAATTTTATTTACAATTACCGATAGAAATGGCAAGCCAAAAATTGCAGCATTGTGTCTCGCTATCGTGGATGAGGCAGTATTTGCCGTAAGTGAATTACAGCCAGGACTGGAAAAAGTCTATTTTACCCTGGAAAAAGAAATTATGACCCCACGCTATGAAATTCACGGATTTGAGCCGGCAAATATTGTAAAGAACCCGGCAATTGATGAACGGGCTGAAAATGTTATGTTCTCCACGCTTGAACCCAAAGAACCATTTCCGGTTCACTATACGACGCCAACAGAAATCAGCAGTAAGATTGCCCAGGCATTTTACCCAAGACTGTCAGATCTACACAACAAGCTATACACTGCCATTAATAAATACTATGACCAGAATAAACAATATCCAAAGACAAGCAATGCCCTTGAGATATTTATCAAAGAAGGATTGTTAAAGGAAAACGATTTGATGGATCCCTGGGGTAGAAAATATCGTGTGATCTGCGATAATGAGTATTTCTCTTATTTCACACTCACCTCAGCCGGACCTGATGGCATATTTGACAGTGACGACGATGTGACAGAGTGGGGCTGGCCCTGGCTTGAGGAAGCCGAATTCAGGGACGAAATTCGTGTTATGGCACCAATGGCAGGTAAGGCAGCTGCTGAAAGAACCGCTGTCAGCCCAACTCAGACTGCAACAGCTATGGACAAAAGTAAAAAGCAAAAAGTAGGGCCTGAAGAACCACGCATCCGTGAGTATTTCCCTGAAACCTTCATCTTTGAACCGGCTTTGATCACTGATGCAAATGGCAATGCGCGGATTTCAGTAACAATGCCTGATGCCATTACCACCTGGCGTATGACAATGTTTGCCTCAACCCAGAATGGTGAACTTGGTTCAGATCTTGCACAATTGAGAGTTTTCCAGGACTTTTTCGTTGACATTGACCTGCCGGTTGCCCTGACCCAGGGCGATGAAATATCAATTCCCATTGCCATCTACAACTATCTACCAAGAGAGCAGAAGATCAGATTGGTGATGGAAAGCAGTGACTGGTTTGAATTTCTTGGTGATCGCGAGGTGAATAGAGCCCTTAAAAAAGATGAGGTTTCCGTTGTCTATTTTCCAATAAGAGTTAAAGAACTGGGCTATCATGCAATTACTGTCAAAGCCAATGGCGAAGTAAAATCTGATGCCATAAAACGAGAGATCGCAGTACTACCTGATGGCAAACGTTTTGAAGCAATAATCTCGGATCGACTTGAAGGGAATGTAGTAAAAAAGGTAAGTTTCCCGGCTAACGCTATATCTGGAGCAAACTCACTCGTTTTGCGACTCTACCCTGGCATATATTCTCAGGTCGTTGAAGGCCTGGATAAGATGCTGGGTATGCCTTTTGGTTGTTTTGAGCAAACCTCTTCCATAACCTACCCTAATATCTTGATTTTGAACTACCTCAGACAAACTGAGCAGATCAAACCCGAGACCGAAATGAAGGCGGAAGAATATATCAGTATTGGCTACCAGCGGCTACTATCCTTTGAGGTAAAAGGTGGTGGTTTTTCGTGGTTTGGTGATGCACCCGCAAACAGAATCCTCACTGCCTACGGTTTGATGGAATTCAATGATATGTCAAAGGTCTATAATATTGATGAAAAACTCATTGAAAGGACTGCCCAGTGGTTAAAAGACCAGCAAAATAAAGATGGTTCATGGTCTCCTGATAAACAATATCTTCATGCCGAGGCGTGGGGTAGAATCCAGAACAATGAAATTATGCCTACAGCATACATTGTCTGGGCACTTGCTGAAATCGGACATAAACAAGGACCAGCACAAAAGGGATTTGATTACCTGAAGACCAGATGGGAGAAGGTCCAGGATGCCTATATTCTGGCACTTGTTGCCAATGCCTGTGTAGCAATGGAACCAAAATCAGAAATTACTTTGAAGGTATTACGAAAACTGCTTGATCTGGCAAAAGAAGATAATGGTGCTCTTTACTGGGAATCAAGCCTGCCTTCAATTACCTTTACCCGTGGTAAAGGTGCAGATATTGAGGCAAGCGGTCTGGCAAGTTATGCCCTTGTAAAATCAGGTAAATTCTCTGATGCCACGACCAAGGCATTGACCTATCTGATTCGTTCAAAGGACCCAGGTGGCACCTGGTATACAACACAGGGCACAATCATTGCCCTTCGCTCACTCGTCGCGGCGCTCGGTGGAGTCAGTGAAGATATTAATGCTACAGTTGTTGTAATGCATAACGGCAAAAAAATTGGTGAAATAAAAATTGACAAGAACAATGCGGATGTGATGCAACAGATTGACCTGAATGACAATCTCAAAAATGATAATACCGTGGAGATTCATCTGAAAGGCGAAGGCAACTTTCTTTATGAGATTACCAGTGCCTACTATATCCCGTGGAAAGACCTTCCAAAACCACCAATGCCATTGTTTGCAATTGACCTGAATTACGACCGAAAGTCCCTTTCATTAAATGACCTTGTGCAGGTGGATGTTTCAATAAAGTTACTCAAAAGCGGAACCGCCCAGATGGTGATGATTGACCTTGGAATTCCTCCTGGTTTTGAAGTCCAGACACCAACCCTTGATGAACATGTTGGAAAGGTTATCCAGAAATATAGCCTTACGCCGCGTCAGATCATTATCTATCTTGAATCCATCGCATCTGACAAACCAATCAAATTTGCCTATAGTCTCAAGGCGAAATATCCGGTTCGGGCAAAAGTCCAATCATCAAGGGTTTACGAATATTACAACACCGACCAAGAGGCAATTGCTGAACCATTTGAGATAAAGGTGTCGGAAAAGTAATCGGATCATTCAAATACCGCCCCTCCTTAAAATTCCTCCCCCTTGATGCCTGTCCGCCTCAGGCGGAGGGGGAGGATAAAGGTGGGGGTGGAAGGGAAATTTGGAGTAAATTTTAGGACCGCTGAACTGTCACGCACAGGCAAACCCTTGAGAGGCTGTGTCGTAATGTCATTGCGAGGGAATGAAAATGGTCCCTGCGAAAGAAGGGAAGCAATCTCAAAAGTCCTGAAAAATAATGAGATTGCCACGCCCGCCATAAAGAGTGGCGGGCTCGCAATGACAAAAGGGGTTATGACACAACCTCTTGACTGATGCCCCTATCTAACTATAATGAATATTATGATCTCATTCTTTCTCGTCGTACTATTGTTTAATGATTACTATGGCCAGAACAAAATTCAGTATCGTGATTTTGATTTCAAAATATTGTCCACTGAACATTTTGATATTTATTTTTATGATGGCGGAGAGGCAATCGCATCATTTGCCCAGGATGTGCTTGAGGATGGTTATGCCCAATTGAACAAGGATTTTGGCATTACCATTGATTTTCGGATTCCAGTAATCCTCTATAACTCACCAAACCATTTTTCTCAGACAAATGTTACGCTTGAGCTGATTGAGGAATCGGTCGGCGGTTTTACTGAAATCCTTAAAAACCGTATGGTTATACCTTTCACCGGCGATTATGAGGAACTCCGTCATGTCCTGGTGCACGAATTAACCCATGTTTTTCAGTTTGTCATATTCTTCCCTTCAAAACTTGAAGCAATTCTAACTGGTGATTTCTTATATTCAATTCCACTGTGGGTAATGGAGGGTAGTGCTGAATTTCTATCTCAGGGCTGGAATCTTGAAGCCGATATCTATATGCGCGACCTGGTGATGAACAACAAAGCAATTCCCCTTGCTGAGCTTGGCAATTATGGTGGCTATATAATTTATAAGGAAGGGCAGGCATTTTACAATTATGTAGAAGTCAAATATGGCCGTGAAAAAATTGGCGAGTTCATTCATCTGCTAAAGGCAAAAAAGAACCTGGACAACACCTTTATTCAAGCCTTTGGTGTAAGTGTTGACGATTTTTACAAAAGTATGATTAGATTTTATCAAATAGCATACTGGCCAAAGATTAAGCTATTGGAGAATTTTGACAATTTTGCCCGTGTTGTTTATGACCACAAGAAAACCAGTTCTTTTTATAATACCTCATCAGCAATTTCACCAAATGGTGACAAAATTGCCCTTATCAGTGACCGCCAGGGGACGGTAGAATTGATCGTTATTTCAAGTATTGATGGCAGGATGCTGAAACGATTAGTCAAAGCCGAGTATTCTGCCGGATATGAAGGACTGCATTTGTATCAAGGTGGCATTGGCTGGTCTCCAGACGAAAAACTTCTTTGTTTTGCAGCAAAAGCAAAAGGAGAAGATGTCATATATCTAATCTATTCCCGTAACGGAAAGGTCTACAAAAAATACCGACCAAAACTTGATGGAGTATATTCACCAAAATTCTCACCCGACGGAAAAGAAATTGTATTTAGCGGCCTTAAAGATTCCCACCTTGATATCTATCTGCTTGAGGTCGCAAACGGCAAACTTGAACCATTAACCGAAGATATCTATGCGGACAAATCTCCGAGTTTTGCCTCAGATGGCAGAATAGTATTTGTCTCTGACCGACCCGATTCAAACGAAGAATACCATTATGGTAGCTACAGTGTTTTTGTTAAAGATTCTGAAACAATAGAAAGACTTGTGCCCAGAACCAGTTATATCAACTCACCTTTTTTCAATGCGGATACTGGTGTATTCTTTGTTGCTGATTATGATTCAGCCCTCAACCTTTATTATTATTCTATGATTGAAAAGAAAATTGCCAAGAAAACTGATATTCTCACCGGTATATACTATCCCTCAATTGCAACAAATTCTCAGAAGATTGCCTTCAGCCATTATAACGACTATGGCTATGATGTCTGTGTCGTGAAAGAACCACTCAGCAAAATGTTTGTCTGTGATACAACCAACGAAATAATTGCCGAAAATTCATTTGAACCGGCAGAACTGGATAAAAATAAAGTTAAAAAATATCGCCTTAAGTTTACACTTGATTATGTTGTAGCAAGTGCCTCCTATTATTCACCATTAGGATTCTCGGGCATGACCCAGCTTACTTTCAGCGATATTCTGGGCAATCATTATATTCAATTCAGCACAGATTTTTATGGTAGTTTGACTTCATCAGATATTTTTCTTGTTTACTGGTACCTAAAAAAACGAACTGACATGGGTTTTGCTTTTTACCAGTACCTTAATTACTTTGCTGACACAAATGATCTCGTTATCTGGCGCTATCTTGGCGTTGGCGGTATGTTACAATATCCACTGACAAAGTTTTTCCGCACTGAATTCGGACTCTTTACCTACAAGATTTACGAAACAAGGTGGCTCGATTTTTTCGATGATTATTATTCTGATGATTATACTGATACATCTTATAATTTTACTTATCCTGAAGTATCTTTGATCTATGACAACGCCCGATGGGGCGATACTGGTCCACAAAATGGAACGCGTGCCCGTATTACTGGTTACACTACAGTATTCAGTGATTTCAACATAATTGCTTCAATATTAGACTATCGCAGGTATTTCAGATTATCACCGCGAGCAAGTATTGCCACCAGACTGGTGCTGGCAGGAAACTTTGGTACTGATGAAGAACGCTGGTCTATTGGCGGACCCGGCTCAATCAGAGGTTTTGATTATTATACATTTACTGGTTCAGATCTTGGTTTTTTGAATTTTGAATACCGCTTTCCATTTATTGACCGCCTGCGCCTTGCATTTCCATTGCCAATGGAAATCAGCAATATCCGGGGCGTTCTATTCGCTGACTTTGCAGGAATCTATTCTGATTCATTCAAAGTATATGAATCAGCCGACGGTATCCTGCCCATTCGCTTAAAAGACGTAAAAATGGGTCTGGGTTTTGGTCTGCGATTTAATTTCCTCTTTGCAATCTTCAAACTTGATTTTGCACGGGCAAATAACCTCCAGGACTGGCTTGATGAAAACGGTGAGCGTTCTCACTGGAAATTCTATCTGACAATCGGTCCTGAATGGTAAAATTTGAAAAATTTCTCTTTTTCTTTTCACTTGTAGCACTGGTATCTAACATTTCCTGCCACAAAGATAAGAAGATAACGGTTTATTTCTGGCATGTAATGGGCGGACCGGTTGGTAAAAAACTTGAGGAGATGATTGCAGAATTCAACAAACTCCATCCTGAGGGCGAAATAAAATCCGTTCAAATGGGTTCTTACGATGCACTGGCACAAAAACTAATGGGTGCAATTGCATCAAACTCACCACCAACAATCGCCCAGATGTATGAATCATGGACTGATCAATTCTATAAAGCAAATTTTATGCACCCACTCCAGGATTTTTTTGAAGATGATGCCTTTTTCAATTTGAATGATTTCTTTCCTGTTTTCATAGAAGACAACACCTTTGATTCGGTTGTTGTGACGCTTCCGTTTAATAAGAGTCTGCCTGTATTCTATTATAACGCCACAATTTTTGATTCAGCAGGAATCGCTGTTTTTCCGCAGCACTGGATTGAATTCAGAATTGCCTGCGAGAAATTGAAGAAGATTGATATCTGGCCTACTTCCTGGCCCATTGATGTCTGGTATTTTTCTTCAATGCTCTACCAGGAAAATGGTGATTTATATGATACTCGCGAAACCAAACCCTTATTCCATACTCAAGCCGGAGTAAAGGTGCTTGAATATATTGTTTCACTCGTCAAAGACAGCCTATTTTATCTAAACCCGGGATTCCAGCGCCAGGATGAGTTTTTGAGTGGTAATGTTGCAACAATACCAGCATCCATTGTATCATGGGCGTTTTTGAAAGGAAGACCAAAATTTGAGATGGGAGTGGCACCATTTCCACAGGGAAATAAAAATAGCGTGGTGATTGCAGGGACCAATATTGGGATGTTTAAAAAAGCAAGTAATCAACAAAAACAATTAGCCTGGGAATTTATCAAGTGGTTTTTAGAACCAGAACAGCAGGTTAAATGGACGCAGGCAAGTTATTATCTGCCAACAAGGAAGAGTGTCTTGAAATTAGAAGAATTTCAAAAATTTATCAAGGAAAATCCAAACTATGATAGAATCATTGCCCAGCTTGAATACGCCAGGACCGAGCCTAAAACAAAAGAATGGTTCACGGGCCGTATCTACTTGAACGAAGCATTGGAAGAGGCATTGCGACTTGAGCGCTCGCCAAAAGAAGCACTTGATAATGCAGCAAAAAGAATGCTTGTTGACCTGGAGTGATTATGGAATTCAAACCAGCAAATTTAGATATAACTGCGCTATTGATATCAATGGTTACTACCGTTTTTCTGGTCCTGTTTTCAATCTTTTTCGTTCTCAGACCGATCCCCTATGGCTGGATTTTTGCAGCATTAATGGTGGGCATTCCTTTTGTCAGTTATCTACTGAGCCCTAATAACTACTATTTTCAAGGCGGAAATTTTGTTATTCAAAAAGTTTGCGGCAGGAAGATTGTAATCCCTCTCAATGATATAGAAAATATCATAGCTGTTGAAGATCTTTGCAAATTAAAACCTGTTCGCTCAATGGGAAACGGCGGTTTATTCGGCTATTACGGAATATTTACTACAAAAGATTATGGCAATATCAACTGTCAGTTAACGCGTATGAAAAATATTCTGCTCATTAAGACCAGAACAGGATTTTATGCAATCTCACCGGCAAAGCCTGAGATGCTCATTGACTGGTTGAAATCAACCACGGGAAAATCATCTGTGACTGAGCCGATCACTGCTCCGGCGATAATCAAGAAGCGTGCGAGTTTTCTTATTCTACTTGTTCCTGATACAATCTTCACCCTGATGATTGTTATGGCAGTCTTGCTCTATCAGCAATTACCTGACCGAATTGCTACCCATTTTGACATACCGGGAAACCCTGATGGCTGGAGTCCAAAAGTCTCTTTTCTATACTTCACCATTTTCCCTCAGGTAATATTAATGGCAATAGCGGTGATAACCTTTTTTATCACCAGGAATCGCTACCGCAATGAAAAAAGTGTATACCTTCTCGTGATGATAATATCTCTAATCCAGATTTTCATTGCCTACTATTCCTTTGATATCTACTGGTTTAATACAAGAAATATGCACTTTGTTCCAATGATGTATGCGGTCGCAGTCTTTACAGGATTATTGGTCCTGCTGTTGATTACCTACAACAAATTTTTGACAAAATCCGGCAATAACCCAAGGGGCACTCGGGGTCAAATCTAAACGTCATAACAAACTATTTAAAAATCTCTTTTCCCTTGCCGACAATCTTATTGAGTTGTTCTTTAAAATAATCGCTGTTCTCAATAATGTGTTTGGGAATCTGCTGGCAATAATATTCCCAGGAACGTCGTATCTCAGAACCCAGAAGTTGAACCAGGGTACCATCACGCAAACCCTGCTCCACTTTTTCCTGATTGTACAGAACAAGATCCGAGGCAAGAGCCTTGGCAAGTCTGCGTGCGCGCTCGTGCCATTTCTTATCATCCTCGCTCATTTCAGGTGCTGGTGGTGGCGGAGTTTTTACCTCTGTTTTCATCTCAGGTTCTTGTTTTACTACAGGCTCAGGAATTTCTGGCTCTGGCGGTGGCGGTGGAACCGGTGGTTCTATCGGTGGGGACACAGGTGCTTCAACCTTAGGTGGTGCGGGCGGTTCAACCCTGTGTGGTTCTGGTGCTTCAATCTTGGGCTGAGGTGGTTGCTCAACCGTTGGTGGCTCCGGTGGTGTTGTAATTTTGACTGACTCAGGGCTTACCGGTTTTGGTATTTCCTTTATTATTGAAATTACATTCTGACATTTTGGACAGCGCACCTTTACTCCGGTTGCGGGAATCTTACTCTCATCAACATTATACTTTGAATGACAATTGGTACATTCAACAATCATTTTTCAACTCCTTAAAAATCTTCCGGCACTGCTCCTTGAGTTCTGCAAACGTGCCATTATTATTAATTACATATTTTGCTTTCTTTGCCATTACTGCTTCTTCTTTTTGCTTTTGCAGAATCTGATCAACAATTTTTGCTGGAATACCCCTTTGCCGAGCCCTTTTTCTCTTCAAATTTTTTGGAGATTTCACAAGAATTGGAATATCTATTCTCTTCAATAGCCCAGGCCAGTCGAAAAGCAACGCAGCGTCAATTACCACCATATCTCTTCTAACACCGTTCAGTTTTTGATAAATTTTTCTCAAAATCTTTGGGTGTGAAAGTTTATTCAGAGTCTTCAAAGACGATGAATCCGCAAAGACAACATCACGCAATTTTTCACGGTCAATATTTGAACCGCAAAATATCTCTTTTCCAAATGTATTCCTGAGCTCAGGGGCAATTTCAGGCAACACACTCCAACCGATTTTATCAGCCGATATATAATGCATGCCATACGACTGGAATATCTTTGCGACAGTCGTCTTGCCTGAACCGATGTTTCCTCCCACACCTACAACTATCTTACCATATCTTTTCATTAACCGAGTTCATTCAACAAATCTTTTAAAACAAAGCGTTGCATTATGCCCACCAAATCCCAGTGAATTGGAGAGAACATATTCTATTTTTTTCTGTTTTGATTCGTTTACTACAAAATTCAATCCCTCACACTCCGGGTCAGGGTTTTCCAGATTGATTGAAGGATGGAGAATTTGCTGTGTTATTGATAGAACAGTGACCACTGCTTCAATGGCACCTGCCGCACCAAGAGTATGGCCAATCATTGATTTTGTTGAATTGAGTTCGATCTTTTGAGCGTGTTCGCCAAAGAGATCTTTTATTGCCTTCGCCTCAAATTTATCATTCAGTTCAGTTGAGGTACCATGAGTATTAATATAGTCAATCTGCTCTCTATTACATCCTGCTTCACGGATTGCCCTTTCCATTGCCCGACGTGCACCTTCGCCATCGGGTGAAGGCGCAGTAATATGATAACCATCACCAGTTGCACCAAATCCAACGATCTCAGCGTAAATCTTTGCACCTCTTTTCTTTGCAAATTCTAATTCCTCAAGAATTAGTGTCGCAGCTCCCTCAGCCATAATAAAGCCATCCCGAGCCTGATCAAAAGGCCGGCACGCCTTTTGTGGTTCATCATTGCGCCGTGACAATGCACGCATATTGCTGAAACCAGCAAGGGCAAATGGCGTAACTGGCGCCTCCGCCCCACCGGTTATGACTACCGAAGCATTTCCCAGTTTGATCTCCCGAAAAGCAGTACCAATTGCATGTGCGCCCGAAGCACAGGCAGATACCGTAGTATAGTTGGGCCCTTTCAGTCCGTAGTGTATTGCGACAAAACCTGAAGTCATATCCGGAATCATCATCGGTATTAGAAACGGAGAAACTCTTGCCGGACCCTGATTCACAAATTTCGTGTGTTCTTCTTCCCAGGTTAGCAATCCACCAATGCCTGACCCGATTATAACACCAATGTCAGTCTTATCGTATTTTTCCAAATCGATCCGGGCATCATTCACTGCCTCAATCGTCGCCCAGACAGACAATTGCACACACCGATCAAGCCTTTTGATTGCTTTGGGGTCAACTTTCGTTTCCGGATTAAAATCCTTTACCTCACCGGCAATCTTCACTGTGTGTTTTGTTGTATCAAATGATTTGATTAGATCAATCCCGCTCTTACCCTGAAGCATATTCGCCCAGGTCGTCTGGACATCATTGCCCAGCGGGGTAATTGTTCCGATGCCTGTTACTACTACTCTTTTCATTTTTGTACTAACTTTTCTTCAAGATAGGCAATTGCCTTGCCAACTGTATCAATTTTCTGTGCATCTTCCTCAGGAATCTGAATGTTGAATTTTTCCTCAAACGCCATAATCAATTCAACTGTATCAAGTGAATCAGCACCAAGATCTTCAATAAATTTCGCATCAATATTCACTTTTTCCGGTGGAACATGGAGTTGTTCCACAATGATATTTCTGACATCATCAAATATTGCCATTTTTATCTCCTTTCATTTTGTATCAAGTTCACATTACCATTCCGCCATCAATGGCGATTACCTGACCAGTAATATAATCGGCCTGGTCTGAACACAAGAAAAGCGCCAGGTTTGCAACATCCTCTGGCTTACCAAATCTTCCCAGGGGAATCAGTTTAAAGTATGCCTGTCTTATTTCCTCAGGAAGCTTTTCGGTCATCTTTGTCTCAATAAACCCCGGGGCAATGGCATTAACCGTGATATTTCTTGACGCAAATTCCTTTGCACAGGATTTCGTTAAACCGATGATTCCTGCTTTGCTTGCTGCATAGTTTGCCTGCCCGGCATTACCGATCATGCCAATGACCGAAGCAATGTTTACTATTCTACCGTATCTCTGTTTCATCATATGTTTTACAACCGCCCTCGTGACAAGAAAAGTACCCGTGAGATTTACATTAATAACGCGATCCCAGTCTTCTTTTGTCATTCTTATCAGCAACTTGTCATTGGTGATTCCCGCATTATTGACGAGAATGTCAATTCTTGCAAACCCGTTTATTATCTTATCTATTGTTTCGCTAACTGATTTTTCCTCAGCGATATTCATATAAAAAAAATGCGCTTTTTCACCATATTGTCTCGCGGTTGTAGTGCCGATTTGCTCATCCACATCAACAATAATTGCGACCGCACCGTTTTCCAGCAATTTTCTGGTGATTATGGCTCCTATACCGCTGGCACCACCAGTAATCAAGGCAATCTTGCCGTTAACAACCATATTCAATTCTACCTAAATTTGAACATTTGTCAAGGTAGATATACTATCAAGAGTGTCGGTGATTCTTACTTAAGCTGATTGAGCATCTCGGCTGCGGGAACAAAAGCTGAATCTAATCGCAATGTTTCCTGTAGTTCCCCTATTGCCGCCGGTATATCACCCTTGAGATACAGACAGTAGGCAAGATTGTAGTGCCCGGTAGGATATAATGGATTAACACCAATCTCCTGCAGGCACAGAACCAAGCCCCGTTCAATTCTATTTGTCAGGGCATAAGCAATCCCTGCTGTAGTAGCTGAGCCAATCAATGAAGGGTAGCGAACCATTGATTTTTCCATAAGCAGACATGCCTGCTCCGGGTCTCTTGGCAATAGATTATTCGCCTTCTGTAACAAATATTTTGCTTCACCAATATTGGACAGCATTTTTCTTGTATGGCTGTCGTCAAAAAATTCATTTGTTCTTGGCTGATTACCGTATGATTTCAATTCATACACCGGCTGATGATAACGGACTTTCACTTCGGGTCTTTCGCCAGTCAGCAGCACCCTGAAGACACGATAAAAATTGCTTTCGTATACCAATGCAAAGTGTCTGAGTTCGTCCGGAAAAAAGTGCAGTAAGAATACCGCGGTGTTGGTAGCGACATTCCTTTTACCTGCCACCCAACGACTACTATTATGACTGTTATCAAGCAGTAATTTTGTATCATACACAAAATAGTCAATTTGCCATTTTCTGCACAGATTAAATAAATCCTCCGCACTGCCATAAACAGCATTGAGAAACTCTTGCACCCTTTTCTGACAATTTTTCACTTCATATTTTGGCTGCAGGGCAATCGCACGGTTTGCATAAGTGAAAATGAGCGGACCAACCCCAACACTTGAAAGAAAAATAGCGTCCTGCGGCGTCATAAATTTAATAAACCTGACAAGTTCCAGGTTGTTCAGTCGCCAGTTATACACAAACTCCTCGGTTTCGCTTCCAAAGATTCTTCGCAAAACCTTTGTATAAGTAGTTGTTTCATGCAAATGATAGCCCTGATAAAAGTTGAAAAGGAATATTCCTATTAGCAAAATCGGCCTAAATGTTTTCCACAACTTCTTTGTTTTACCAAAATCCATCATTGAAGTTGCAACAGCCAGAATAGCAACAAAGTAATTATTGACAACACCCATTCGCTCAATTGCAAGATAACTCAGAAAGAAAACCAGGGACAGCAAAATCACTATTCTTATCCGATTATCAAACCATCGCTTCTTTATCAAATGTAGGAATCCGAGTAACGCCGGTATTATTACAGGAAAAAGATTCTTGAATAAACTGACTGGGTGCGGACTATTGAATGCCTCAATCCACAATGACCGTGCAGGATAATCAAGTAATTCAGGGTCTACTGGCTTGATGCCGAAGAATTTTATTTTATTCATTATCAAGGACCAGACATGAGTATACTCTGTTTCTGTGGATAAAATCCTGGATAGAAGAACACCAATTGCAAAAAAGATTAATGCGGGAATGATTGTAAGCCATCCCTGGAAAGAAAAAAGCAAAGGTTTTTCGTTTTCTGGTCTTGTGAAAAGTATGCTTATGCCTGCACCAAAACCAAGGAAAAATGCTGGCGACAGAAAGAATAACCTATATCTCAAAACGGGTATTAGAAAACTACCTGCAAATGGAATCAACAGAACATACAGCAGAACCCGGGCGCGATTTTTCCGCTGGCAAGGGTCGCTTTCAAAAATCCACAGGACGACTACAGATATGATAACTATTGAAAAGAAAATAAAACGGGAAAAATGCCAGGCTCCAAGACTGATTAAAAAACATAATCCTGCAATAATTGAAAAGAGAATTTTATTGTTACCACTGAACAGCGCATAAAGATATGAAGCAATTCCGAAAAGGATAAATGGTAGCGCAAAGTCTTCATTGAGAAATCCGAATGTTGACCTTCCAACTGCCACCGGTGAAAAATTTGATAATAGCGAAGCAACAATCGCATATAATTCATTAACACCTATTGCCCGGCATATCAAATAGACACCAAATATGCCAAGACTTGCGAGCCCTGCAATAAATAATATCGTCCAGGTATGGAAAAGAATTTTTTTCTCTTTGAGTTTCAAAAATCTATATAGCCATCCACATGGATACTCCATCATGATAGTAAGATTTTCAAATATATTCACGCCTTCAGGTACCTGCAATTCTGGGTCAAAATCCGGTATTGGAAGTCCATTTGCGACGAGTTCAGCATAGTGATACTGCAAAGCATTTTCTGTCCAGTAAAATGCCGTCGGATCCTGAGGATCGTAATATTCAGGATTTTTGCTGAGCCTCACACGATAGGCTATTGATACACAATATATCGTAATCAGAAGGACAAAAACAAAAAAGTTCTTTAACTTCATTATTGTTGTATTAGCCAGATTGTATAATAATCAGTATTGTACCTAACCCGGTAGCCAGCATTTGAGAAAAAACCAATTTTGTCCTCAAGATACCTGTCAATGTTATACATAAGCGACCACTCAGGAAATTTCTTGTCCCACACGGCACAAGAAATTTTCTTATCAACCAATGCCTGATTTAATTCATTCCTCCAGAGTGGCAATGTTTTCTCTATTAATCCATACCAGTCGCTTGTCTGCATAATCTTTTCAGCATCGCTGACCTGATTTCTTCTAATGGCAACCATTAAACGATACGGTCCAATCAGTTCTTCATAATCAATAAATTTCAATCGCTGTGCCTCACAGGCGACATAATGGGAAGCATGAACAGGCATATCAACGGGCGTATGCTCACGAACGAATCTCGCAACCTCTACGACCTCTTTTCTCGGGATATAACCAAAACCCTGGTAGTATCGCGGGTTCAAAGAACCGAATAGTATAGAAACAACAAGACAGAGAATGATAAAAATAAATGGTAAAGCATTCTTCTTCGGTTCGGAAATAAATCTGCGAACAAAATAAAGGCTCACGCCACTACCCAGACTCAATGGTAGTAACAGATCAATCATATTATGTGGCCAGCATGTTGCACTGATAAAGAGAAAAAAAATCGTGTATACAACAAAAATAACAAACGCAAAGATCAAAATGCGGCCGGGATAAACTATACTCAGGCATATGCCACTGAAACCCAGCACCCAGAGATAGTTCAAATCACGAATAAATGTATCAAAAAACCTGATGCCTGCAGAAAAATCATAACCTTTGAAAAAATGAAAAAGAAATACCTGTTCGTAAACTGATTCGCCATATTTCAAAAAGAAAAAGCCGTAAATAACAGAAGTTGTTATCACAAAACCGAGTATTGTAAAGAGTACTTCACGATATTTTCGCTCAATTATTAAATAGGCAATGATCGCCGGCACGACAAAAACGCCTGAGAACTTAATGGCAAAACCAAGTCCGGCTATCACTCCAGTAATTACTGCGTTTGCAATTCCTGGCTCTCTGTTCACAATACGCCAGAGAATGAATATTGTGAGCGCGAGGGTAAAAATTTCTCTTTCAAAGATATGATAACGAAATAGTAACGAAGAACAACTGAAAATTGTAATGACAAATAACCCGATTTGCCTATTGAGAACTTTACGGCTAATGTCATACAATAGAAGGGTGGAAAATATGACTACTATTGCACTAAAGATTTCAGCCGTACGATAAGAAACTCCGAGAATACGGTATAGCCCTGAAAGCAGATATTCAATTGTTGGCAAATGAACACAAATAGTATCAATGAATGGCTTCAGCCCGGAATTGAAAGCAAAGGCATGATACAGATATGCTGAATCCTCAAACCAGGCACAGGGATACAGAATACGAATTAATCTTGGTAGGATTGCAATAAGAAATGCGAAAAACCAGAAAACATCAATTTGAATACTGGCGTTTCTGTTTGTGATATTTTTAGTCCTATTCTGCTATAACTTTATAAACCTGATCATGTTCGTGGACAGCGGAATCCACTTTCATACCGATACTTTCTCCCTTTTTTGCCTTTTCAACAGGTTGATGCTCGATCTGCATTGAGCTGACAGTCTGTTGGAAATCCGTGGTATGACCCTTGATGTGAATGGTCTCACCAATGTTCAGTTCATCATCGGTAATTTCTATAACCGCAACGCCAATCTTATTGAAGTAATGGGTAATTTTGCCAATCAGTTTTTCCATAATTTCTCCTTTTTAACAATTGTATTTATTTTCATTTTAATGTCAATCATTCGATTTGAATCAAAAATAATCTTACCAAAAGGGGATTGTTTAATCAAAATTGGCATTTAATAATCTTTTAAAAAAATGGTACCCAATGAATTGGGCAACTACAATTGTTTAACTCTTCGTTTCTGGTTTAACGTTTATGGGTGTCGCTGCCCGTATCGCCATTCGGTTATCGTCTTTCGGTAATTTTTCAATAACAATTAACCAATAACGAACAACGATACGGGCTGCGAGAACGAATAACGACAAACGAATTCCAAAAAATAGTGCAAAATGCAGGGCAAGCCTTCAGGATTGCAAGGCTAATGAGGCTGCCTCGTAACCCTTGTAGCAGTCGCATTTACCTGTCTGATGCGGCACAGGCAGACCTGCCCGCCGCTTTGTTTGGCGGGTGCGACAAAGAACTAAAAAATCGTAACTCAAGGCTTTAGCCTTGATTGGTCAACCCTGAAGGGTTGAGTTACATTAAACATGAATCAAACCGCAACAATTTTATGAAATGTCGAATTATGATACAATTCCTAAAGTCTTGTCCTGCAGTCTAATTTAATCCGGGTAAGATTCTATTTTGATGAAAAAACCTGCCATGGGTTTCTGACACATTATTAATCAGGATTATGGTGCTATACGAGCAAAATTTCTTTTAAAAAGGAAAATCTTCTGGCTTACTGGATTCCAGTCCATGTTGGGATATTGTGGTATGAATTCAATACCTAAAATATTGAATTTTCTTTCAAAAACCCTGACGATTTTGTAATGCTCCTGTTTGAACAATTTTTTGACAAACATTTTGCTGTTGATTTCTCCCATTTTATTATAAGGAAATTCACGATACTCAGTTTCGGTAATAAAATAGTAGTCCGGAGCAATTGCCAGGAGTGTATAATAATCATAATTGGTCTTCTTGCAATCATAATACAAATTGGCAAAAAAAGATGAATCATCCAGAGCATACTTTCTGCCATCATACTCTCGCCACTCAATTGGTGGGGTATAACGAAAAGGAAGATAGGTGGGTGCAGCAAGGCTCGTACCCTGGGGAACATTGGCAAAAACCCAGTCAGCAAACTCATAGCGCGTGTCCCTGGCTTTCATTCGGCTAACCATAGCATTTGTGAACAAAAAAGTATAAACGGTAGCAATAAGTACATAACCGACAAAGCCGTAGCGAAGGTAATTATTCCTGGTCTTTTTTATTATCGCCATAATCATGCCCGCAATCAGCAATGCCAGCAAGGGCATGGCAGGTAATGAATGTCGCAAATGTGGTGAAGGACTCAAGGCTAATATCAGGTAAAATGGTACCAGAAACGAAAATAGTATCTTTTCAGAAAATCTACGCAGGTAAATTGCATATCCAATACATAGCACAGCAAGCAAAGCCAGAGGCAATCTCAAAGAGTAATACAAAACATAGCCAAAAGGCTTTAAGGGATTGGCTGGATAATGATTATAAGCAAGCAGTCCTGATTTACCAAATATTCCCCCAAATTCTTCAGCATAGCCGAACAAAAATTCTCTCCAGGAAAACACAATGTGTGGTGTTGTCAATAGCAAAACAAAGAACATAACCAGAACTGTCATCAATGGGTATTGCCAGTTCATTTTGCGGAACCGTGAAAAATAGATAAACAGGAACACAAAAATCAGCAGAAGATTCATATATTTGGTGCCCAGTGCCAAGCCAAGCATCGTTCCGCTCATAATAAATTCTTTCAAACCTATCGCTTTTCTGTTCTGTAAACCGACCAGATATAAAAACGCCAGCATGGACCAGAACACCGCAGGTCCGTCAACGACAAAAACATGAGATTGAAAAACAGGGGTTGGCATAATTGAAAAGATGAACATGGCAAGTAAGCCGGCTTTTCTATCATAGAGTTTTAGACCGATGAGATAAACAAGAAAGACAGTAAGAATACCTTCAATTACCGAGATCAATCGTGAGATAATAAACATTTTCTCATAGTCGCTAAGACAGACCTTTTCTATGGGTAGCCCATCAATATTTAATAGAACCGGATATTGAAAATTATCAATATACCCCAGTGCATCGGCGATTTTTATTGCAAAAAATAAAGTATAGTAGTGAAATGAAGGGTTGATGAAATAATGCAGATTGTAGTCATTGGGCGACATCCTTAAGATCAGACCTATTACAAAGGGTTCATCCTGATAACCAGCACGCCAGTAAGGTTTTTGCGGAAGTCCCCAGTTAAATCCACTAAACCTCAGGTATCCTGCAAGACAAAGAATTACAGCCAGGAAAAGAACAGCTGATTTTTTTGAGCCTATCCCATGTAATTTCATTACCGAATAATACTCACGGCGCTATCAAAATCAAGTGCCTATTATTGCCTCAAAAATGCCCTTCAGATAAAAAGTTGTAATTACCTGCAATACCATAGAAACTCTGAATATTTCTATTGACTTTTCTCGGGATTTGAGTAGAATATCCATCAGGAGAAATCTTATGAGTGAAAACTTTGAACCCAAAATTATTGGATTTATGTGTAAATGGTGCACATATGCAGCTGCAGACCTGGCTGGCGTAAGCAGACTCCAGTATCCCCCAAATATTATTCCCATCAGACTTATGTGTTCGGGTGGGCTTGAACCTTCTTATATTTTGAATGCACTCAAAGAAGGCGCAGATGGTGTATTTATTGGTGGCTGTCATTTTGGAGATTGTCATTATCAAACAGGGAACTATCAAACTAACAAACGTCTGGCAATACTGTATAAAATGCTGGATGAAATGGGCATAGATAGACGTAGAGTTCGCCTGGAATGGATTTCTGCAGCAGAAGGTGCCAAATTTGCAAAGACAATAAAAGAATTTGTTGATGAGATAAAAAATTTAGGTCCAAACCCCTTGAACAAAGGAGGCATGTAATGGCAAAGCCAAAGGTTGCTCTATACTGGTGTGCCTCATGTGGCGGCTGTGAAGAGGCAGTTGTTGACCTTGCTGAAGATATTCTCAAAGTAGTTGAGGCTGTTGATATAGTCCTCTGGCCTGTTGCTCTGGATTTTAAGTATAAAGATGTTGAGGCAATGCCGGACAAGTCCATTCTCGTGAGTTTTATCAATGGCTCAATCAGAAATTCTGAACAGGAACATATAGTCAAATTATTGAGACAGAAATCACAACTGGTTGTCGCATTTGGTGCATGTGCCCATCTGGGTGGTATCCCCGGATTAGCAAATATTGCCAACCGAAAAGAAATATTTGAGGTGGCGTATAAACTGACGCCCACAACAGCAAACCCAAAAGGGATTTATCCCCAGCCTGTTACTGAAATTCCTCAGGGAAAATTGACGCTTCCAGAATTCTATGATACAGTAAAATCCCTTGACCAAACAATTGATGTAGATTATTATCTTCCGGGTTGTGCACCACCTCCAGATTTGATAATGAAAGGCGTGCAGACCTTGCTCTCAGGAAATCTGCCACCAAAAGGCACAGTCATTGCCTCAGAAAAGGCACTATGTGAGACCTGTCCCAGAAACAAGACCAAACCAGAAAAAATGGTCATTAAGGAGATAAAGAGAATTTCCGAAGTAATCGCTGATCCTGAAAAATGCTTTCTGGCTGAAGGAATAATCTGTAATGGTCCAGCAACCAGAGGTGGCTGTGGAGAAAGATGCATAAATGCCAATATGCCCTGCAGGGGTTGTTTTGGTCCAACCAAAGAAGTCATTGACCAGGGTGCAAAATTTTTGTCTGCCCTTGCTTCAATCATAGATGCCAATACTGAGGAAGAGGCACAAAAAATTGCTGAATCAATAATTGATCCGATTGGACTTTTCTATATGTATTCACTGCCAACCTCAATCTTGCGCAGAAAACAGGGGGTGTAAAATGTTCAAAGAGATAACAATTGATCCGATTACCAGATTAGAAGGCCATGGTAAGATAGATATTTTTCTTGATGATGCAGGTAATGTTGCCCATGCTTGTTTGCAGATTCCTGAATTGCGTGGTTATGAAAGATTCGCGATTGGCAGGCTGGCTGAAGAAATGCCGAGGATTACCGAGACGATATGCGGTGTTTGCCCTACCACACATCATATGTGTTCTACCAAGGCACTTGATGACCTGTATGGTGTTGAACCACCACCCGCAGCAAGAAAGATAAGAGAATTACAGTATAACGCGTTTATGTTTGAGGACCATAATTTGCATTTCTATTTTCTTGGCGGACCTGATTTTATTGTTGGACCTGATGCGCCTGCTGGACAGCGCAATGTGCTTGGTGTTATTGCCAAGGTCGGACTCGAAATCGGAAAAAAGGTGATCGATATAAGGAAGCGAACGCGGAGCATTATCCAGAGCCTTGGTGGCAGGGTTGTTCATCCAGTTAATGGACTGCCCGGTGGCGTGTCCAAAGGTATTACAAAAGAGCAACAACAGGAATGGAAAAAGATTGCCGAAGATGCTGTAGAATTTGCCAAGTTCACGCTCCAGGCATTTGATGATATTGTGTTGAAGAATAAGGCGTATGTTGACCTTATTGTTGGCGATATCTACAAACATAAAACCTATTACATGGGACTGGTTGATGATAATAACAAATTGAATTTCTATGACGGCTGGATTCGTGTTGTTGACCCGGATGGCAAGGAGTTTGCAAAATTCAAGGTAAGGGATTATCTGAATCACATTGCCGAAGGTGTTGAAACCTGGACATATATTAAATTTCCCTACCTCAAAAATGTGGGCTGGAAGGGTTTTGTGGACGGAAAGGATAGTGGCGTATATCGGGTTGCACCACTGGGAAGACTCAATGCATCTGATGGTATGGCGACACCGATTGCCCAGCAGCACTATGAAAAATTTTATGCTACACTCGGTGGTAAACCAGTCCACAATACGCTTGCCACGCACTGGGCAAGGGTGATTGAAGCAATGCAGGCTGCAGAGAGAATGGTAGAACTGATAAATGACCCGGAAATTCTTGACCCCAGGATTAGAAATATGGACTTTAAGACCCCAAAAGTCGGTATTGGTGTAATTGAAGCACCAAGGGGAACTCTGTATCACCACTATGAAACCGATGAAAAGGGTCGCTTAACCAAGGCAAATCTCATTGTAGCAACAGTGAACAATTCTGCAGCAATCAATATGTCCATTGAAAAGGCAGCAAGAAATTTGATTAAAAACGGTGTTGTAAACGATGGGTTGCTGAATATGATAGAAATGGCATTCCGTGCTTATGACCCGTGTTTTGCCTGTGCCACACATGATTTGCCCGGTAAGGTGCCAATAGAAATAAATATTCATAACGCTAATGGTGAGGTTATTCGCGCAATAAAAAACTGAGCTAATTGGGGTCAAATCTTCACAATTCACAAGCAGTTAATCCGTAGTCTGCCGTATGAATTTCTACAAACATTTAAATGTATAAATTGAGAAAATGTGAATTGTGAAGATTTGACCCCAAGATTGATTTTAGGCATTGGTAATGAATACTGTGGCAATGACGCACTGGGTATCATTATTGCCCGACGACTGAAGCAAAGAATACCTGATTACAACCTGTTAACCGGCGCATTCACCGGCATAGATTTTCTTGAAGCAATTGAAAATTATGATGAAGTGATTGTTATTGACAGTATATACGCACCTGAGTTTAAGCCAGGAACCGTAAGGCAAATCAAACTTGAAGAATTTGCTAACTTTATGGGACTATCTTTTATTCATAGTATGAATCTTGCCGCGGCAATTGAAGTTGGCAGACAGTTGCAGTTTCCACTACCAAAAAAAATGAAGATTTTCGGCATTACTGTGGAAAAAAAAGGAGTGATTGGCGAACAACCAGACCCTGATATCATCAAAGATATTGATCAAATTACGGAAAAAATTATAGATCTTATCAAAACTTCAAAAGATTAGTATTTCCTCTGATTTGTCAGCACAAATAAAATAAAACTAATGATAATACCTGGTATAAAGCCATGTACGCCAAATGGATTTTTCAATATCATCCAGATCAGTGCACACAAACTTCCTCCGACCATTGATGATAAACCTGCAACTGGGTCCGGATTTTTCAGATAAAGTCCAAAAAAGAATGGCCAGAGATTACATGAGGCGATTACTGCCCAGGAAAAGGCAGTTAAAACCAGAATCATTGCTGGTGGTCTGACCGCCATTAACACTGAGAAAACTCCGATCAATACACTGACCAGCCGGGCATAATATACATGTTTTCTTTCATCAAACTTTTTGTCCAAACCATCTTCAAATAGATCCTTAATCACTGATGAAACACAGATAATTAATACGGCTGAGAATGTAGACATACCTGCAGCAATCACACCGGTCAGGAATATTGCCTGTGCCACCAGAGGAAGTGCTGTCTTAACAAGATTGGGTATTGCCAGATCTGGCGAACCGAGTGCGGGAAACAATACCCGTGATAATGCACCATTCATATAGGGTAGCAACGCCATGCTCGCACCAATTGTTACAAGAACTGTCCCTATTTTTAATACATTTACATGGCGGATTGAATAGAAACGCGTTAACAACTGGGGCATTCCCCAGACACCAAAACTCACAATCATGGCATAAGAAGTCAGACCGGACCAACCCCAGATCCCGGGTGTATTGACCAATCCCTGATTAATTGACGAAAGCTGTGCAAGGGCATGCTCAAAACCGCCAACTTTGATTAGCGTGAAAATTGTCAGTAACAACAAACCGAAAAGCATTATCCATGCCTGGAAAAAACTTGTCCAGACAACTGCCAGATACCCACCCAGAGTAACATAAACCACAATAATTACACTTGAAATTATTAATCCGTAAAGATAAGATATACCCATTAATACTTCAAGAATATTCGCCATTGCCTTTAAAATACTCACATTGTAAACAACCATAAAAACAACAATAATTATTGCAGAATAAATCTGCATTGGTTTTGAATTGTAACGTTTTGCAAAAAACTCGGGCATGGTAACAGCATTAAGTTGATGGGTAATCTCCCTGGTCTTTTTTCCGAGGACTATCCAGGCTAAAAGAGCACCAACCAGAACATTGATGGCACCAATCCAGATCGTTGCCATCCCATATTTATAACCAAAGCCACCGCCACCAATAATTACGACTGAACTGAAATAAGCAGCAACAAAGGCAAAACTGCTTACCCAGGCGCCACTCGTTCTTCCACCGAGATAAAAATCCTCTGCACCCTTACTGACCCTCTTTCTACTGACTATCCCGATCACGAGCAGCACTGCCAGATAAATGAAAAGAACAAGACTGTACAAAAAAGTTGCAGTCATTCTCTGCCTTTTCTCTGATTATCCTTGGGAAAAAGCCACAAAGCCCAGATAACGGAAAAAAGGATACTGAATATCGCCACGACAAAAGCCAGGAATGTCAGAATTGGAAGATGAGAAATCACTTTGCAGGCATATAAATTATTTGAAAAATGTCAATGGTTCACAATCAAGATTTCTTCCTCAGCATATCAATCAAAAATCGTGAGGGAAGTGATTGTTTTCTACGAACCATTTTTGGATACAAAAGAAATAGTTTTTTCTGGGCGCGGGTAACAGCAACATAACACAACCTTCTTTCTTCCTCAAGCTCACGCTGGGATGACAGACTCTTCGCCATGGGGAATATCTCCTCAAGGAGTTCAACCAGAAAGACCACGGGAAATTCCATTCCTTTGGCACTATGAATCGTCATCAATTTCACCGTATCCTTGGTCCAGTTTGCCAGATCCATTTCCTGAAAGAGTTTTAATTCACTTAAGAATTTCTTAATATCGGTCTCGGCACAATCTTTTGTATGAGCCAAAAACTCTCTGACATTTTCACTTCCCTTACCAAGGCACTGCACAATATCATTTATGATGACAAATGGCGTCAGAACATTTTTGTTTTGAATGTGATGTTCAATTACCTCTTCAATCTTTTTGCCCGGTTTCTTTACTTTTAATGCGGCAATACTTTTAATGATAATATCTTCAGCAGCACAATTTTCCGCACTACCGAGAATCTCCAGATATTCAATAAATGGTTTTAGTTCTGTCCGATCAAAGAATGAAACGCCACTTATGAGCGTATATGGTATGCCTGCTCTGGACAACTCTTCCTCATATGGTTTAGCAAGATAATTCATTCTATAAAGAATTGCAATATCACGATGCGCATAGTCCTTTTTTGTCAGTTCTTCTATTTCCCTTACCACATACTGAACCTCATCATCAGGTGTTTCAGCAGCATAAAAGATAACATCTCCAGTTGTCAGATTGGGGATAGCTGTGGTTTTCCGCAACATCAGACTATTGGCAATTTCAAGAATTGATTGTGGCAAACGAAAACTACGATTGAGGTTAAAGATTTTTACATCTTTATGGTCCTGGGATACACGATAAATAATTTCCCGGCTTGCACCACGCCAGCCATAAATCGCCTGGTCTTCATCACCGGTAAAAAAGAATCGGTCCTTAATCAAAAGTGAAATCAAACAGTACTGGGCAGGATTGATATCCTGTAGTTCATCAACAAAGATATACTCAAAAAGATCACGATAGAATTCTCTTAGATCCGAATGTTCTTCAAGCAGTTTTATTGCAAAGATAATAAGATCATCATAATCCAGGATATTGTTCTTTTTCAGATACGCCTGATATTTTTCATATACTTCAAGACAGGTTCTTTCCCATTCACTTGCAGGTGAAAATTTTTCCGGTGTGATTCCTCGTGCTTTAAGAATTTCAATCACACGCAGTATGGCGCCTGCCTTATATTTTCCAGTTTCCAGGTTCAGATTGGAGAATACTTTTTTTGGTTCCTCTATTAAAAAATCTTCACCAATATCAATTCTTGCTCCATCCCGACGAAGAATCCTCATAGCAACTGTGTGTAATGTGCCCAGCCACAAATCATACTGCGGAGTCACGAGCAATTTTTTCAACCGTTCCCTGATATCATTCGCTGCCTTATTCGTAAAGGTGCAAATCAAAATTCTTGATGGAGAAACACCTTTTTCTATAAGTTTCGCAATACCACTGACCAATGTCGTTGTTTTACCACAACCTGCCTGTCCAAGCACCAGCAATTTTTTATCAAGAAGATTGATTATCTGTTCCTGGTCAGGAGTTAAGTTTAGATGCTCTGTTTTTCCTTCAGAAAATGCTACCGGTGTTTCAATCCTGATTCCTTTTGACTTCTTTTTTAACCTTATCAATAGTTCCTCAGCACCAGACCTTGCCTTTGGATTTTGCTCAAGACTTTTCATAATAATATCTTCAAGATAATCAGGAACACCGGGACGCACAAGCGATGGTAGAAGAATCTTGCTTTTTGTAATCTTCTTTTTCAATCCCTCAAGGCTATCATCAAGGAATGGTGGCACACCGGTCAGTAATTCATAAAGTATAACACCGATACTCCAGATATCAGATTTTTCACTGAAATTACCCGTCCATACTTCAGGCGCCATATAAATGGGTGTGCCCGCAGTGGAGGCAGCAATTGACCCTGCCCTGATAAATTTTGCCAGGCCAAAATCTGTAATCTTTATTTGCTTTTCCCCGGTTATTAGAATATTTTCTGGCTTCAGATCACGATGTAAAACACCTGTGCTATGGGCATAATGTACTGCACTGAAAATCTGCTGTGCGATAATGATTATTTCATTTGTTTCAATGCCGCCTTCTTTGATAATATCACGCAGGGTCTTTCCGCTAATATACTCCATTACCATAACAAATTTGTCCTCAATAACATCAATGTTGTAGAATCTAACAATGTTGGGATGATTGAGCGAAGCAAGCAGTCTTGCCTCATCTTTCAGCATGACAATCTCTTCCTGACGCATCCTTGATATTTTCAGTGCGAAATGGGTATCCAGCAGAGTGTCCTTTGCCAGAAACACATCGCCAAACCTGCCACCACCGAGCCATTCAATTATTTCGTATTTTCCAAGTTTTTTCAGAAGCATTGTTCAGGGAATTGGGGTATAGTTGTTTCTCTCATCCAGGAAATGCCGAGATATGCAAGGGAAGTTTCTTATAAACAAGCATCTGGCCCAGAAAGTTCTTTCCTTTGAGTCTTTGATGTCTGGATTTCGGGTTTAATTCAATTTCTTTCAGCGAAATTTCTATTTCATTTATGAAAGATTGCACATCAGGTTGTTTATTTCGTCTCTGCTGGTATTCAATTGCATCAAGCACATAACTGCGCAGCAATTTTCGCTCAAATTTATTATACAGCGATGGCGAACCAAAGATATCACAACCAAGGATAGCATTTCCTGCCACACCAATAAATCCAACAGTATTGTGATTCAAACTGCTGAAACCCTCAAGATATCTTTCTGCTTCTTCATTCAGGTTTTCATAGATTTCATGCATTGAAGATGTTTTTGACCTGGTTCTGGTCACAGTAAGTTTTCGGTCAATCTCTTGCCAGACTTCTCTCTGGGTATCAATCTTCTTATGCAGTGAAGTGGCAAGTATTGAACGAATTCGGGGATAAGAACAATAACCGGTTTTGAAACCGCCAATCTCCTGCCATCTATTCTCCTCAGCACAGATAACCGGAATACGGGTTGTAGTATCTGGTTCGGCAATTATTGATCGGGCAATAATACGGTTTTGCAATGAACCTGTAATCTCTTCACCATCAATCATCAGAACTGGTAGATCTCCGCGATTATCAAAGGTAATTTTGTTCACATCCGGCACATCAAGTTCTTGAAATTTTCCTCTATTAAAGTTGATAACCTCTTCTATTGTGCTGATTTCTATATCTTTACTGTCCTGTCCATTTCTTATGGGATGGATTATTAGATTTCTTAAAAAAATCGGCTCTCCTAAGGTCTTCATTCTTCCTCCTAAGGTGCATACCAGGCTGCAAAATGCCAGGTCTTAGACCAATCTGTATACCATGTCCACTTGCGGCTGTATGCCCGAACACGCCAGAAGTAATAACCTGTTCTTTCCAATGTATGGTTTACTAAAGCTGCATCCACCCTGATAGGGTCTACATCAGGTAAAATCAACGAATCGCGGGCAATCTGCAATTCATAGTATTCTGTACCATCAACCAGACTCCATTTGAGAATAACCTCATGGGGAAAAGGTGTTTGATACCAGAAGGTGGTATCATTCTTTGGGCTGATCAACTGCGGTGCTTCAGGTGGTGGATAGAGCGAATCAAATGGTGGCTGCCAGTCCTGAGGATTTTTGCAGGCAGTATTGTAGGTTAATGACACAATCAGCGTAAAACTTAGAAGAAAACATAAATAGGGAAATCTACCCATTGAACTTTTATACCCGCTGTTCATAAAACCTCCTATAGTTTTATTTTGACAACATAGACATTGTATTTCAGTAATGATGTATTTCTGTATCCTGCGATAACCGCATATTCTCCATCTACTAACAATGAACGACCGCATTCAAAATCATAATCGCCATAAGTCCTTTCCTTTAAGATGTTACCACTGCCATCAAGATATAGATAATACACATCTGTGCCATTTGTAGCAATCTGACCGACAACCAAATATTTTCCATCAGGTAATTGTTCAATTGCATAACCGTTGTCAGAATAATTTGACCCATAAAATTTCTCCCAGACCAAGTTACCCTGACTATCTATTTTCAACACATAAACATTACCATTGCCTCCCACAATTATATAACCATTATCAGATGTGGGTTTTATCATATTGGCAATATCAGTTTTATTTGTGCCATAAGTTTTTGTCCAGATTGTATCCCCGTTAATGCTTGTCTTTATGAGATAGATATCTCCGTTACTTCCGAATGAAAATGTATAGCCCGCAATGATATAACCATTGTCACTGCAAACCTGAATTGAATTACCACAATCAGTCTGCGTTCCACCAAAGGTCTTTGTCCAGATAGTATCGCCGCTGTGATTTGTTTTAACAAGCCAGACATCACCTGAACCTGCGCCGTAAGACGCTGTCATACCAGTGAGGACGAAACCATCAGCCGCGATAGCAATATCATAACCATAATCAGCTCCGCTCCCACCATAAATCTTTTGCCAGAGCATTTCGCCCTGGGGATCAATCTTCAGCAGATAGAGGTCTCCATTTTCATCGCCAAAAGATCTGGTCGTGCCAATAATAACAAAACCACCATCACCAGTAACTTTCACTCCATACCCGAAATCATCATTATTACCACCGTATGTTTTTTCCCAGACCACTGTTCCGTTTGTATCAATCTTTAATGCATAAATATCAGCCGCGCCATAGGAATAAGTAGTACCAGCAATTATGTAGCAGTTGTCTATGGTTTTCTGGATAGCATAACCATAGTCATCGCCATAACCACCGTATTCCTTTGACCAGAGTAATTCAGTTCCGATATACAGGATATGACTTTCAGACCATTCTGATTCTGCATTATGAATATCTTTTGCCTTTGCCCGTATCTCATAAATTCCAGGTTCACCATAGAAATGTGTCATGAAAACCGTATCACTGGAGACCACAAAACTACTCCAGTCAGATTCTTTACCATCACCCCAGTCAAATTTTATTGCCACACTATCACTCTCCGGATCCTGAGCAGAACTCCAGAATGTATAATTATCAAAATAGCCAGAATCAGGTCCAACAGGCACCACAGGAGTATCTGGTGCCTTATTGGATTTGCAGGCAACCAATACAATGGAAAAAGAGACGATAATTTTCAAGAAAATCATCCATTTCATAAACACCTCCTTAATAATTGATTATCTTTAAGTAGATATCATCATACATAACAGATGCCTGGCTGGTCGTATCATTCTTCAAAACATATACCCCCCACATACCATCAGAAAAAACAATATTCATGAGCGAAATGGGAAATTGAAGAGCCTCATCAACATATAATATCAATGCCTCTCCAGTAAAATCTGTTTCAATACTATGCCAGACATCTTTTGCAAAGGATATGGATTTTGTATAAAAGACCGTCTCCAAGCCATTTCTCACCAGACAATACTTGATGGAAAAACTCGTTATTCTCACCAGATAGTAGTTAGATTCATTCTGATACCACATAAGAATCCCGGTTTCCCAGTTATCTCCCGATGAACCTTTTACATTCATTTTAAAATTGAATTTCAGAGCCTTTGTTGGACTTCGGAAAAACGCAACTGCCCGAGCACCACTATCAGCAGCACTACCACAGAGAACCTGAGGTTTTGAATGGTCGCCGGCAGTATCCTCAATGACCCGCCATTCACCACCAGCACTATTGAAGCCATAGGCTAATTCGCCAATTCTGTCATCTTCAAAGTGAAAGGTGGTAAAGAAAATATCATACGCATTAAATCTTGTCCCCGCCCATAGACTCTCAGCATTAAAAATAACATCATTAAAGTATTGTGTCCTAAAAATAATCCCATATATACCAGGGTCAATATTTTCAAAATGATATTCTCCCAGTGCATTACTGGTATCACATCTTACAGTTAAACCGTTTTTGGTTAACAGTGCAATTGCGCCAGATACAGGCAGACTATCTGGTTCATAAATCACACCGCCAACCCTTGCCTTATCCGGATTTCTGGGATCATAGATATTATCCCTCTTCGCATTGCAGGCAAGAAAAATTAGCAAAAATAAACCAATGTTTTTCATTCAAATTTTATGGTATACCCTAATCTAAAATAGTTTCCATCAAACCAGAAGCGATATTTTGAATCAGTAGTCAAACCAATCTTATTATTCAGCATCATTGCATCCAGAAAACTGTAAATATAGATTAATCCAAATACACACGAACTTGTAACAGAAATTTTATACCAGCGATTATACACATCATAGTATTCATCCATCTTGGTGGTATCACCAGGACCGAGCGAAAGATACTGGTTATGTTTATCATCAGTGATAATCCAGGAATATACTGAAAAAACGAAAGATGCAGCCGCACCGGACATAATAATCTTTCCTTTTCTATCTTCACCCTTCAACATCTGTCCTGTACCCGGGATAAAACAGGAACAGACCGCAGATTCGCTTGCAATTTCTTTCTTTGCCGCATTAAATTGATAAATCACCAAAGGCGCAGCCATTGCCGGGTCAAGTTTGAAAGCGGGGTTTATTTTGAGTAGTTTTTTAAAACTTTCTGTCGCAAGATTGTTAAAACCGAGGGCTGAATAACTGAGGCCCATGTATAGATATGCAGTTAATTTCTGTCTCCTATCAAAATGTTCAATCGTATCTTCAAGCAATTCTATTACCTGAACATAATTCCTATTTTCATACTCAATACTCACCCTTTTCAGCAAATCGTCAGGAATACTATCAGTATACTGAACAATGATAAAGTTAATGAAAAACAGCATTTCTTATCTGAGTCCCAGGACAATTCCGATTCTTGCTCTTCGTGGTGCTGTGTAGGCACTTACCCAATCATCAGTTGCGATAATCAAATTACGATAGGAATGATATGCCTCATACGGAGTCATAATGCCATCGTGATTCAGGTCTGCTGCCGGGCTATAGTATGGATTTGTAAGTGTAAGATAGTCATTGAAATCATCCGGACGGATTTTCTCCAGCGGTACCAATGGGTAGTGTGGTGCAACTTCGTATCTCTGGTCAAGGAGGTTGATAACCTCACACAGGATATTGCACGAAACCTGTCTGACACTGAAATGTTTTGAAAAAACACAATCAATCTGCCGCTGAAAAGGCAGATGAAAGATATTGCGTTCCTGATACTTTCCCAGATATCCTGGTGGTGTATAAGGAAAACCATTGCCTAAATAAGTAAGGACAGAAACATTTGTGCCTGCCGGACCTTTTAAACCACCCTGAATAAAGATTCTGTGACGCTGATCAAAATCAAGATAGTATTCTTCAGCAGGCCTGACAATAGAAGTATCTGCATATTCTCCTGCTCGTGAACTCGTGCCTTTTGCCCAGGATAGGGTGTAAGAGATTTTGCCGGTGAAGAAGTTGTTACTGTACTCCAGAATTGTCTCCATGCCTCTGATCAGGGCGTATTCCACATTATAATACTGAAAATACCCCAGAGGCAGTGCCTGGATATAACGCGTTCCGGTCAAGTCAGATACTTCTTTATTAAAAAGACTTGTTGTGATGGTAAGGTTTTGTTTTACTAAACCCTGAAATCCAAGTTCATAGCTCATTGTTTTTTCGGGAACAAGTGCCGGATTTCCCACTACCGTAATATACGGCAAATAATGTGGAGCCAGCGGTAGAAGTTCGTAAAAAGTATAAACATAATCATAAAGCGGCGGCTGGACATATCTACCAATGTTTACCCTGAAAAGGAATTTCTCAGTGACCATGAATGAACAACCAACCCTGGGCGAAATGTTTATCTTTGGCTCAACACCTGCGATATCAACCGCAAAATAATCGTAGCGCAGACCAAGCTTTGCAAATAATCCCCTGTAGTCAATGTTGTCCTGGACATAGATTGAGTATTCTTCTGGTTGATGTGTATAGTCATCAGCAAGCGGATTTAGAGTATCGCCACACACGAGATAGGTAAAATTATCAAGGGTTTGAAATACATACTCTGCTCCAGCCCTCAATTCATGGTATCTGTGCAACTGCAGATGTGTTTTGAGATTGATGTTATAAACTTCTGAAGACTTTTCCTGATATTGAGGATAATCACCCTCACTGATTACTTTGTAATGTGCAACACCGAATGGATTTCTATTCGTACCGCTGGGCCATTCCAGTGACTGCCAGTTGCGGAATCTGTAATCTTCAAATACTCCAGAAGAACCTGGTTCACGCACACCATAAGTACTCTTTGTGTATAGTCTGCTCATTGTAAGATTGAACAATTTTCTGTTGTCGGGCAAATAATTTACATTCAACGCTTCTAAATCACCCTTGCGCATATCAGAGCGATAATGATCAAGATGGAATTTGAAAAATGGATCCGGTCCTGAATAACGGTCAAACTGGCTGCGTGATTTTGCTCCACTTAAGTTCACTTTAATCTTACCCGAGGGTGCCAATTGCCATTTACTGTATACTGAGTAATCCTGCCGCTGTTTATGTGGTAAAATATACAATCTCGGGTCCCAGTCATTGGTCTGCATTATGTCAATTGATACAAGTCCCTGCAGATTCTTTGCTGCGGGCAGGTGCAATGTTGATTGATAATTTTCATAACCAAAATCAAAATAGAATGGCATAATCTTTTCAGTCTTTGCATAGCAATTCGCCTGCAACTTTTTCTGTGGCTTTTCAGAGATTAAATTTACCACACCTGACATTGCCCTGCCATATTCAACATCAAAACCACCAGGCAGGAATATTACTTCATCAACGATTCCCTTTGAAATACCTATTGCAAGATCACCCGTTTGTGGATCAATAATTGAAACATTATCAACCATATATTGAACTTCGGTTGACCTGCCGCCACGAACATGAAGCGTGGTATCACGGCGTGCAACTGCTGCCTGAAATGTGATTAATGTCGGTGTATAATCAACAGGCAGTGTGGCAATTTCAGCCCGACGCATAATCTGGGTTGTTGCTACATAATCTTTTTTGATTACCGGAGTCTCACCATATACAGTGACTGGTGCCAATTCTATGGCAGATTTTCTGAGTGTTATGTTCAAGCGGGTCGCGCGGTCAGCCTCAACCAGGACATTTTCAATTCTTTTTGTTTGATAACCAATATATGATGCCTCAATCGTATATATGCCGGTAGGAACATTTAATATAAAAAAATTGCCATTTTCGTCGGTTGCCGAACCCATTTCTGTATTTGTGATTATCACATCAGCAAAGGCAATTGGTTCCTTTGTTTCTTCATCTCTTACAACGCCCTGAATCTTTCCGGTAATACCATTGAACAGAAAAATTAATACCAAAAAATGCATCATGTTACCTCCAGTCGGCCATAATCATATAACACTTTTACCCATCTAACACTTTTACCCATCCTGAAATTAACTCATTCATGCGTAATATCATACTCCTATTGGTTGACAAGTCAAGCACCTGCATTGAAATAGGTTATTGTGTTCTAATCAATGCAACACCAGCAATTTACGGGTAAGCATTCTATCCTGCACCTCAAGAGAAATAATATATACACCGCTGGCAAGGTCATTTGATGACAGAACTTCTCTGTACACTCCTCTGCCTCTGTAACCTTCAAAAATTACTCTCATTAACCTGCCATCTGCCCGGTAGAGTCTTAACACAGTATTGCCTGACTTTGGAAGCGCATAAGTAATCACAAAAAGACCCCTCACAGGATTGGGTACGATATTCAATGATAATCTTTCAACAGCAACTATTTTCTGTTCTTCAATGCCAGTAATTGTTTTTCTACCCAGATACCAGCGGGCTGGATGCGTGTATTGCCATCCCCGCCAGCACATCCATATCGGGTCAACATTACTTACCATATCCTGACCAAAAACATAAAAAAATTGATTGCCTTCTGTATCAATCCTTTTGGCAACCTGCGCCAGACCATGACGATAACCAAAACTACTGGTAATGTTCCTCGGCACAGACCAGGTCAATCCACCATCCGAAGAATAATTATAAAACAAATTCCAGAAAGTCAAAGAATCCCTGTCATCTGTCACCGCAGAATGCCACAAACCAATAAGATAATTACCACCTGTCGCAATCGTCGGATAAAGATTACGCAGTAAACCAGTTGAAATCTCCTGACAGGCTTGACCTGAACCCGGCGAAACATAGACCTTGCCCTTATACGGAAATATATCAGCAATATAGTCCGCATAATCAATATTATCAAATATCAACCTGGGCTCACCATTGTCGGTCACTACAGCCTGTGTCCAGCAGACTACATTCGAATCATAGGGTTCAGGCCAGACCATATTATAAACCTGCTCTGAGGACCAGTTTATGCCATCAGTCGTGGTTTTGTAGTAGATGTTTAGCAGACTATCATAATAAAAAACATAAGCAACACCACCATTGATATCAAAACCCCAGTAATTACGATAATCAGGATGAATGTTCCCAGCACCAAGCATCGTTGATAGATTCACTGAATATGTGCGGTATATCAAATGTGTGCGGCCACTATAATCTTCTTCAACGATTCCGATGAAAACCAGATTACCATTGGCAAGCTGTTTGCCAATATTCCACATTGTATTGACCATGCCCGGACCAAGGTCAACTGGCGCATCCCAGTATGATGACCACCAGCCGCCTGGTTCATACTGGGCAACGATCCTTGAAGAAGTAACATATCCACAGTTATAAGAAATATGCGGTCCAGTTCCCACGGTATCAAACCCTGAAGCAATTGAACTGGGATATCCTGGTCCTCCAAGTTGTCCAGAATATACGCCATAATCATTTAATAAGGAAAGAAAATTCATTATCAGTCTGGGTTACGTTTAGATACGGACCTGAGCCAAAACTCCAGCATACAAATTCAAGTCCTCTAACCAGAGGATTATATGCCAGACATTCGTGTTGTTGAGACCACATTGAATAAGCAAAAGTGGATGAGTCAATCACACAATATTCACGATTGGCTGGCATATATTCTCTACTACAAGTATTCTCTGGTTTTAACATTATCATGTCATTTATTGTGCACGGCAGGGTAATTGCGGCAATAAAATTTGCCATCGTTAGAAAGATATGAATGCCTTTCATAATCACTCCTCGGTTATTAACAAAATTATACAAATAATTTGACCCCTGTCAATCTATCCGATATGTTGTTATCTGTTGTTAACCAGTCTGCCCTAAATGAAATAGCAACAGGCATGATTGGTATGAAACCGACATCAGCGCGAAACAAATGACAGATTTGTAGTATCGCTATGCTTGATGAAAACAAATTTCAGTCAGCAAATCAGAAATTCTAAATCCCAGGAATATTCAGGAACTGGATTCCTGCTTTCGCAGGAATGACAAAAGAGGGAAATAGGAATGACAAAAGAGGGAAACAGGAATGACAAAAGAGGGAAATAGAATGGCAGGAGAGGGAATATTTGGTAGGGACCGACCTGATTCCTGATTTCCATCAGGACAGGTTTCATCAGAATCTGCCCTGAACTCGTTTCAGGGTTGTCCTACAATAATAAAGCAACTGTTGGGACAGGGTTTATCCCTGTCCGAAACAACCGGTTCTTAAAGTAAGTCCTATTGCAATTGTTGACTTACTTGAAAATTTCAGTAATCTTATTGACTGAGAAGAGTTCATGCGCCAGCATCATTCAAGTATTAATGCCCGCAATAAAAAAACACCAGGATTTATTATTACTGGATATGGTGTTTCAGATGATATTTACTCTCTCCTTCAAGCACAAAACATTTGCATAAGAAAAATCCTGCTTCTTGCAGATAAAAAGACATTTCAGATTGGCGGGAACAAAATTGCCAACACACTCAGAGCAAAAAAGATTTTGGTCATAAAAAAATCAATTAAGAAAAGCGACCACAGGACTGTAGCGAAAGTTGAGCAATTGATAAGAAAAATCAAACCTGATGGACTGATTGGTTTTGGCGGCGGCAAAGTGCTGGATGTTGCAAAGATATGTGCGGGCAAAAATAACATTAGATTTATCAGCATACCAACCATTCTTTCCAATGACGGCATTGCTTCACCCGTCTCAGTGATAACCGACAAACATGGCATTCCCATCAGCCATCTAATACAACCACCTTATGGGATTATTATTGATTACCGCATTATTAAGAAGGCACCATTAAGACACCTGCGCGCTGGTGCGGGCGACTTAATATCAAATCTTTCTGCAGTGTATGATTGCAAACTTGGTTTTAGAGTAAAAAAAGAAAAAATTAATCCAGAAATATTAGAACTCGCTGAGGCAGGTGCCAAGCGGTTGCTTAGAATTAAACATAAGAATCTAAGAAGCAAAGAATTCCTTGAGTGCCTGTGTGATGGTTTGCTTAAAAGTGGCCTCGCCATGTGCCTTGTTGGTTCATCAAGGCCAGCAAGTGGCAGTGAACATAAGATAAGTCACTCCCTGGATTATCTATTCCCTCCGCGCAGAACACTCCATGGTGAGCAGGTAGGTATTGCTACAATCTTTACAATGGCATTACAGAAAAATCGCTTTTTGAGTGCAGTGAGAAGATTATATAGAAAGATTAATTTTCCCCAGAAAATATCCTATTTGGGAATAAATGAAGATGACTTTGTTAATATTGTATTAAATGCAAAAAAAATTAGACCCGAAAGATACACAATTCTGGAAAAAAAGAAGTTAAATGAAAAAGAGATTAAAAATATCATGAAAAAATTAAACCTTTAACTATAACCCATACCAGCAATTATGACCATAAAGCAGTAATGGGTAAGTTTTTCCCCAAAATTGTAGGGCAAGGCTTCAGCCTTGCGATTAAATTAATGCAAACCCCGAATCAAATTCGGGACAGGCTCTAAAGGTTTGCCCTACATTTTGTATTAGTTTTCGGAATTCACTTATGGTTATCAGGCATAGCAGCCAGTATAATCTGGTCTTTTTGGTTTCTCTGGTCTTTCAGGTTTATCTGGTTTTTTATCTGCTTTGAATTTCGTATTTGGAATTTAATATTTATTTGTGGCAAGTTGTAGATTTATTTTCGTCCGGCTTAAGCCGGACGCTACAACTGATGAATATCTGGATCGGAAACTACAAATGAATCGGAAGACTATGCCTTGCCAAAAGAATTGATCAACCGGGCTAATTTTTCAGTTAAATTTCTCCTTGTGTATTCTGGAAACGGATTATTTACCCTCTGAATCTAGTTATTTTTATACATAATAAAAACCTCAGAAATTTTTTTACTGATAGCGCTATAGTCTTTGTATTCATAAATCCAGACTGGATATCCTTTTTTGTATGCATTTTTAAGAATTTGAATTCCCTCTGATTTTCCACAACAGATAATGGGCAGACCACTGGCAAGGTATTCGTTCTGCCTTGAGGGAAAGAAAAATTCATCACCCGTTGTAATCATCACTGCAAGGTGCGCATTACAGAATTCCCGGAGCGCTTTTTGATATGACAGATGTCCCAGGACTCTGGTGAATGGATAAAGTTTGATCATTTTAAGAAATTCCTTTTCAATATGTCCAATAAACTTCAGTTCTACCTCATCGGCAGATAATTTGTTAATTTGGACAAATTCACTCACTGCCTTCAAAATCGTTTCTGGATTCCGTTCCCTTCGGATTGTCCCGAGATATGAAATTGTAAATTTTTCAGGATATGTAACCCGAGAAAAATCATCAGGGTCATAGCCATTGGGAATCACAGATATTTTTTCAGCAAGCATTGGGTATCTCCTGACCAACGCAGTTCTAATATCCTCGCTGATAGCAACAATGGCTGAGGCAAACTGTGTCAATTTTTTTTCCCAGTATAAGACAAATTTCTTCTGTATTTCAGTCTCATACGGCATAAATGGAAATTCAAGCCAGGCATCACGAAAATCCAGGATCAGTGGTTTGCCGGTATTCTTTCCAACCATATAGCCAGTAATAAATGCGCTGAATGGTGGAGCAGTTACCAGGATACAATCAAAATCAATTTTTTGTCCCCGGGCAAACGCAAAAGGTATCCAGCCGATCTTGTTGTCTGGAAAATTCATTGTTTTCTTTATTGGCACCTGCCATTTTGCTGGCTGGTATTTGCGGATACCCAGATAATACAATATCCGCGCTGGATCCAGTGATTCTGTTCTGTGAACAATGATATTTTTAAGTTCACTTCCCAGTTCAAAATCCAAAGAATGATAGGCAATATTTTTTCGTGTCAGGATTATGGGATCAATACGAAATCCAGGTAGATACTTGGCAAACTTTACGGGTCTGATAGAGCCTGGTCCTCCGCATGGTGGCCAGTAATAGGTAACAAGCAACAGCCTTTTTCTTAATGTATGGTTCACACTTTTTGCCTCAACAGCTTACTATTGAATTTTCCTTTTCACTTATAGTATTTTACTCAAAAGACTATATGCCTCACGGCAATATTCAGATATCTTAGGATATCTGTCTTGATACTTCTTATAGGCAATAACTTCTTTAAAGGCGGTCTTTGCCTGTTTACGATTACCAAGTTCAAGATAGCATTTGCCAATGTATAATTTGCATTGGGCAAGATTGGCATAATTATCTTCAGTAACATAGTGGTCAAATAACCATTGGTAAACATCAAGGGCTGTAGCATAACTCTTTTTCTTGTATTCTAACTCCGCTTTATTCCAGTGAAAAGTCTTTGATCCCGGGTATTCTATCAGAAGGCTATCAATAATTGTGGTTGCAAGATCATATTTTTTTTCTTCGCCATATATAAAAACCAGGGAATTTCTTGCTGTTGGACCTGCATACAAACTCTTTTCTGCTGCAATGTGCAATTTCTTGATTGCTTCATCAACATTACCTCCACCGAGTCTCAAAAATGGCAGATACCTACCTGCCCGAGCCCAGAAGTACTCATAAGTACCACATCCCAGATATGCATCATAAAACAATGAATCCTTTTTGATAATTCCCTGGAGTATTCTGCCTGCCTTAACCCCATAATTGAAGGTCTCGAGGTAATTTCCCTTCAATCCTTCATAAACCGCCTGGTATGCATAACTGGAACCGAGATAAAACTCAGCCCATAAATTACCCTCCTGGGCAAGAATCTTTTCACAAAGACTCCGCGCCTGTTTCATCAAATTGTAATATTCTTTTTCGTGTCTATAATCACAGCCATCCATCATTCTTAGCTGTATTAACGCAGAGGTAAAAAAATAACCTGCAGGATTTTCTGGAGCCAAATCAATGACACTTCTAAAATAAACTTCTGCACTATCAAAGTTCTCAACATAAGAGAATTGAAGGCCCAGTTGAATACGGTTTTGAACCTCAGAGGGATTAAGGTCATTGATGACAGCAAATAGAATGTAAAATGAAACAGGTAGCAAAGAAAGGGTCATGGAAATTCTATTATTGAGGAATCGCCAACATTCAACTTTTTAAAGCTCCCACGCACCACTGCGTTCTGACCAATGATCGATTTGCTGAACATCGCGTTTTCAATCACTGAGTTATTATTGATTATAGAATCCTGAATTATTGAACATCTAATCTTCACTCCTTCACTTATTGAGACATTGGGACCAATGATTGAATCTACAATATCTGCTGAATCTGAAATGTGAACCGGCGGAATGATTCTACACTTTTTGCGGGGACGAAAGTAATGATTCTTTTGAAGCAAATGCCGATTGGTTTCAATCATGGCTTCAGGTGTGCCGCAATCAAACCAGTGTCTTATCTTCATTATTTCAAATTCATCTCCCGATTTTATCATCAATGCCAGACCATCAGTCAGTTGAAATTCATTCTTTGTTTTTATTCCCTTTCGTATTACAGTAGCCATTGCACGGTTGATTTTACGCACATCATCAAAATAGTAAATACCCACAATGGCGAGGTTTGATACGGGTCTTTCAGGTTTTTCCACAACACTTACAACTTTTTTCCCTTTTGTTTCAACGATTCCGAATCGTTGCGGATTATTAACTTCTTTAACACCCAATATATTTTTTGTTCCACAAAAAGATTTGACATCAAAGTCAGTTATTGTATCACCAAGCAAAACAAGGGTGGGTCCACTTAGGCCTTTTGAACCCAGATAAATAGCATGTCCCAAACCAAGGCGTTCTTCCTGACTTACAAACTTGAAGTTGAAAGAAAATTTCCTGCAAAACTGCACTATTTTGTCTGAGTTGGCACCAAGTATTATGATTACCTTTGAAATATTCAGTGGTTTGATGCTCTCAAGGATATGGCCGAGTATTGGCTTTCCCGCAACATATAAAAGACATTTGGGCAGAAAATGGGTATGTGGTTTTAGTCTAACGCCTTCTCCAGCAACAGGGATGATGACATTCACTAACTACCCCGGGCTTTTTCCTTAAGCTCCGTTAATAACTCTATTGCTTCATCAAACTTATTTTCATCAATCAAGGTCATAATTCTTGCCTTGTATTCAATCTTTAGTGTGGCATCACTGGTTACACCCAGACTATCAATATCAAACTCATGCATTCCTTCGGTTCTAAATTCCCTTTTTGGAGCAGTTTCTTTTTTCTCTGCAACCTGTGCTATTTCTGGAGGTGGTTTATCTGGATTAATTGCGGTGACTTCCATATCCTCGGGTTTAGTTACAGATGTTTCTTCTGCCGATTTCTTTTTGATCAAGGTATCAAATACTGATTCTGGTTTCTTTTCTTTTTTCAGTTTCTTGATAATATCCATAACTACTCCTCTAAAGCATGTTAATTAAATGCAATAAATTTCAATCGTAGAATGTAATATTCTTTACTGCGGAAAGAACAGCAAAAATCCGTTCGTTATTGCTCTCTGAATCAATTGGAGTAAAGAAAAAACCCTGACGCTGGGGTGAATAACCCATTGTCAGACCATAAAGTACTTCGCCATCAGTGAATTCAACCTTGACTTTTTTTCCGATAAGGTTCGTATCTTCAATATCTTCAAAGGTCTTTTTCTTGACCGGACGGGTTCGTGATTTTCCTCTCAGTTCTTTGACAAAAAAAACCGCCTTTAGATTTGAAATCTTAATCGGAATTGATTTCTCTTTTTCAGTCTCTTTCACAATTAAATGAAAGAGTGGTTTATCGGGCCTGAAGTCCGTGGTATAACCCCGCTCAAGATGATGGTCAAGATAGTGAACAACAACCTTGTTTGGCATACGCTATTATAAACAACTTCCCCAAAATGTCAAGTGCCGAGCCATTTATTCCCAGTAGTGGCCAGATTCTTTTGCTGCATTAATAAAGGCGCGGACATTTTCTACAGGTGCCTTTATTGGTACTTCACAACCAGTGGCTGCAATATACCCTTTTTTTGCATATTTCGCAAGCCTAACCATAGTTGCAACTTCCAGATTGATTGTCTCGGGCGAACCAAATGCCAGTTTTGAGGTACTGTAATTTCCAATCAACCGCATTTTTGAAGCAAGTTTTTCAATTGCAATAGAAATGCTGACTTTATCAAGGCTGATTAAATCAGCGCCGGTCTGCGGTAATAAATCAAAAATGGGTTCGGTCTCGCCACAGATATGAAGAATGACATCAAAGTCATAGCGATGAAGAAAATCTATGAGTCTTCGCTCATAGGGCAGGGCAAAATCACGATAGATTTTGGGGCTAATAACACTGCAGGAAGCCGAAGGGTCAACAATTATTGGCAGGGCACCCGCATCAATTACGTCATAGCAAAATTCAATGGTTACCTTCAATGATAGTTCAAGGATTTCTTTTACAAAATCAGGATTCCTTATTGTATTAATAAAAAAATCACTCGCCTCACATAACATTGTGCCTGTGGTAAATGGTGCTGGTATGTAGGCAAGAATGGGCACAATATCACCGATTGCCCTGTATGCATATTTTATTGCATCAAGATAAACTGGAAGACGTCCATCTTTTTTGGCGTCAGGAATTTTTATACCTTCAAGAGAAAGCTTCTTCAATGCAGGTTTGCTCAGTTTGGGCAGGTCATTGTCTGGATAGATGAATTCTGAACCCATTGCCTCGGCAATAATACCAACTTCAGAAAAAATAGAAATTGCATCCATACCATACTCTTCATACGCAGCAATCTGCGCCTTTGCCATTGCCGTGCCTCGTGTATAATATCTCTTGAGCTTCATTCTTGCCACGGTTGCAGCATGCGAGGTGACGAGTGGTATCACACAAAAGCGGTCAGGCTTTTCATCAATCACCAGCATACCAAATCTTTCGCGAGGGGTTAAGATATCTTTCATCTTATTGCTTCCACGAATGCCTCAAGCCGGTTTCTTATCTGAAGGTTAATACCAAATGGCTCAGGAATATCAAGGACAAGAACCGGAATGCCCTTTAATTGTCTTGCAATCAATTTTGTCTCCATTGCACAGTGCGATGCGCCAAGCATACCCGTGATCAAAACACCACGAATCATCTTTGCTTCTGCCAGTTCTTTTATTGCGCGCACCCTCTCATTTGATGTGCCAATAAGTGATGCATTGATAAAGGCACGAGCTAATGCAGAAAAAGGCTCGCGGTCTTCTTCAATTGCAACCATTGCCTGATTGATGACATATTCTGTCGCAACAACCCGACAGCCAAGATCTTCCACAAGATTCAGCACAAAGGGGTCAGCACTCGGTGTAATCCAGGCAATTGGTATGGCAGCTTCATTTAATACACCGATCTTTTTCTCCACTCTTTCTTTCACAAGATTATGGATCATTGCAACAATGGCTAACCATTCATCAATGTCAGCATAGCCATAAAGATTGCCGAATTCAATGGTTGTGAGTTCCAGTGCTGGGATTGGTGCAATTGGTGCCTTTAGATTCATTTCTTCTATTTCACTAACCAGCTGTCGGATTCTATTCACCTTTTTTATGGTCTCTATCAAACGATTGGGATTGCTGACCCTGGTAAGTCTGAACATTGCCTGCCAGACCTTTTGATAATCGTCAATCAGATATTCCTCAACCCTTTTATGGTATATCAAGCCCTGTTTTGTTCTGTTATAGTCTTCTTCTTTATAACTGGTTCTCTTTGTCAAACGAGATGTAACAGGTGTTTTTCTAAAAGGGATTTCCAGCCAGAGGATTTCATAACCCATTCTTGCCACCCTCTGCATTATACAGGAAAAATCATCACAGGAAGCACCGGTTGAGGCAATCACCAGATCTGGTCTGGGAAAATAGCAACGTTTGTAAAATGCAGACAAAGCAGCCCGCGAAAAACATGCTGCTTCAGGTGTTCCTAAGTTACTCGCAATATTTAACAGCTCCATTGATTCTTTGAAGAATGGTATCCACCAGCAGCATTCTGGATAAAATGGGATACAATCAGGAAATGATTGCACAATCACCGGCACAATACCCAGGTCACCCATTACCGCAATGACTTTTTTACCAATCTGTTTTGCCCGGAACAATCGCTCAGTCTCATTGAATACAAAACCCCACATCCGCAAAGCAGCAAGTGAATTGTCAAACTTCAGACGCTTCAGTTCCCTCATACCATAGACCATAAATGTTGCAGGCGGAAACAGATAGGTTCCCCATTCAGAATTGTTGTAGTAATAATATTTTTTTATTAATTCATCACTTATTGAACGGAATTGTTTGCTCCAGGATTTCAAACCAATTCGTTTTGGTTTTGGCTCTCTTAATCTACTCTTCATAAAATACTCTGCCGTCCAGCCCTCAGCATTTCAACAAAGGCATCAAGTCTGGTTGTCAGTTGATGCAAGTTTTCAAGTGAAAGATCGCTCTTTAATTTCAAAAGGGGCATCTGAAAATACTGTTCCATCGTTGTAATTTCAAAATCGTAATTATCACAATACTCCACAATCCAGACAACTATGCCTGTTGCCCTGACTTTTTTAATACGATTAAGGACACTTTCGTAAAAACCATCATTGGGCCTTTTGAAAATACAGCCGGGTTGATTAAAATACGCCTTTTTAATACCCTCAAGTGTCTTTTCTTTAATCTCAATATATAGAGGTCGCGAAATTCCACAATTAAAATCACCCACAATTCTGAATTTTTCTTCAATGAGTTCAAGCAAAGAATTTGTTTCATAGGAAATCGGACTTCCCATAAAAAAAACTCGTGGCTTTATGGAAACTTCCTCTGCAAATTTATAATCAATATCTTCAATGTCGCCCTGGTGATATTTCATCATAATTTTATGGAATGTTGCTGTGGATAATTTAGAAGGACTGGTAAAACGATGCTGGTTAATTTTTGTTAGCTCCTGTCTGACATTTTCCCATTTTTCAATTTCGTTCTTGAGCAATAACCTATCAAGTTTTCTCTTACCCAGTATCTCCAGTTCTGCCACGAGTTGATTAATTTCATCACTATACATTTTATAATTGTCTGTGCGCGGGGTATTAAGAACAAAGATCGGGAGGTCAGTAATTTCAAGCAAAACATCTGATAACCGTCTTGCCATATCACAACCAGTAGAAACAATCAATGCCTTGAATTTTTCCTGGTTAGCAAGGATATAGCCCAGGTTTGATTTTATTAAAGGACAGGCATCTATCTTTAGCTCTTTTTCTCCCTCTATGGTCAATTCTGTATTGCCATGCAGAAGTCGGTATGGTCTGTAACCCGTTGCCGAAATCAATTCCACTGGTATATAAGAACAGGTATAACCAATCAGATTATTCAATCCCATGGTGCAAGCCTCATTGATGAAACGAATCTCTTATCAAAATCGTGGATTACGGCAAGTTCAATATGCTGGCTTTTTTTTCTAAGGTCTTCTGTTAGTCTCAGGGTATCATCATCAAACAACGCAGATATTGCTCCTTTGAGTGGCAAATCGTTTTCACAGACAATATTTCTTAAACCCTTTGGTATCAGACCTATAGACTTCATTGATGGTATATTTAGGTGTGAGCCAAATTCACCGGTTATGACTGTTTTACCAATACTGCAGGCGTTGATATGTGATTTATCAAGCAAAAACTTTATGCCCGTATGTATTGCACTGATTGCCAGTTGTAGTCTTCTTATGTCGGATTGTTCAATAGAAAGATCTCCAATGTTAATATTTTTTACCGATCTGCCATTAGGCTCAATAAAACCATTCTTCAGTGCCACAGCCAGAAGGTCAATCAATCCTGAGGCACACAAACCAACTGGTTTTTTATTTTTTATTGTTGTGTAATTAAATTTTGTATCAAAATCAACACTATCAATTGCTCCAGGGACTGCCAGTGAACCACATTTTATTCCTGCGCCTTCAAAGGCAGGACCTGCAGCAGTTGAGACAGCAAATATTTTTTTTGGTGTAATTAAGGCAATCTCGCCATTTGTACCCAGGTCAATGTATAAACCATATTTTTCTTTCATCAAGCCACTTGCAATGATACCGGCAATTGTATCACCACCAATAAAGCTACCAATACAACCAAAGACATAGCGGGCAGGGTTTTTTAGAAAGATTCCCTGTTTTATCTCACCCTGAAATGGATAATGGGCAAAACCGTTAACCTTTTTATTAAGATAGAAAGAAAGCATTACGGGATTGCCGACCACTGTAGTAAATCCTGGGTTATTGAGATTCAGGATTGACTGGAGTCTATTAACGCCCGTATCAAGAAGGTCTTTTAGCTCCCGGTATTTACCATTTACAGCATAACCAATTCTCGTTATTACATCACCACCCATTGACTGCTGGGGATTAAAGATTTTTTCTGTTTTCAAAATCCTGCCATTTTTCAAGTTGACCACTGCACCTTTTATCACGGTCGTTCCAATATCAAGGGCAAGACCAAGATTTGTTAATTCTGCTTTCTTTTTGACAACGGTCTTTTCGGGAATTATAAAATCAATGTTTTTCGTTGCCTTTACACGACAGGCAAGCCTGTAGCCCTGTTTTAGCTGG
>FWPU01001393.1_pt1 | contig 72572 bp, 65 predicted proteins | sample 2228361 | NCBI WGS metagenome assembly FWPU01 (sample SAMEA103939777, study PRJEB20133) | metagenome | reverse complement strand
CGCCGAGACCTCTATCGGGTTATGTTCGCCCATCGCCCAGAGTGCGATATCGATCAGATGCACGCCCCAATCGGTCACCTTGCCTCCTGCGCTTTGTCTATCTGATGGACGGCTTACAACCCGACGATCGCACGATTGGGCGGCTTATTCGGCGGATAGCGCCTGTCTTGCCAGCGTTGATGGGGCAGGTGCTGGCGTTGGCGCGGGAAAGGGAGAGGAGCTGGGGTGAGGGCGAATGAAAATGAACATTCCACCCTCCGACTCGTCAGAAAAGATGGAACTCCGATGACCCACGATTCGGTATTCTCTTTGGTGAGGAGCGGAGCTTTGGATAGTCTGTCGCTGGAGAGCCAGCTCGTCGAGCGTGCCAAAGCACAGGATGAGACCGCGTTCGACCAGATTGTGGAGCTATATGCGGACCGGCTCTACAACTATATCCTGCGGATGGTGGGCAACCCACAGGATGCCGAGGATGTGTTGCAGGAGGTGTTTCTGCGTGCCTATCAGGGCTTGGCGCACTTCGATGGGCGTGCCCGATTGAGCACATGGCTCTTTCAGATAGCCACTAACCTCTGCATCGACTTCTATCGGAAGCGGGCACGGCGTGTGCAGACTGTCCCTTACCATCCCGAACCCAGCGACACCGACGAGACGGAGCCAGAAGAGTGGGAGTTTGAGGATACCATGACGCCGAACCCGCTGTCGGCTCTTTTGGACAAGGAGCTTCAGCAGGTGGTGGAGCGCGCCCTGAATGCACTCTCACCCAAGTTGAAAACGGTGCTGTTGCTGTACGATGTGGAAGGACTCTCGTATGAGGAGATTGCCCAAGCGTTGCGCATCCCGATGGGCACGGTCAAGTCGCGCCTCCATTTGGCGCGTTCTGAAATCCAGAAGCGAGTCTCGGCGTACTTAAGAGGTGAAGCGGAATGAAGTGCAAACAGGTGCAAGAGCGGATATGGGACTATCTTGCCGAGGAGTTGCCTGCCTATGAGCAGGAGGCAGTTTCTGCACACCTGCAGGGATGCCCTGCGTGTCGTCAGGAGGTGCATTCGGCTCAGATGATGATGGTAAGCCTGCGCAATCTCACGCGCTATCGGGCATCCGAGTTGCTGAAGGCGCGAGTACGGGAACGGATTCGGCAGGAGCGTGTCCGCGTGCCAGCCCTGCCAAGGGGAAGTTGGCGACGGTGGGCACTGGTGCCTGTGGTGGGTGCACTCAGCGCGCTTGTGGTGCTGGGCGGTTTGAACCTGTGGCAGGGGTCGCAAGAGGATGCGCTCTCTTCTGCCTATGCCCAAGCATGTATAGAACTGCACGAGCAGATGGAGGTGGTCGATTGGGCGCCCTCGCCCACTGCCACCTATGCCAGCTACACGCGATGAGAACGATTGTAGGGCTGTTATTGGCGTTATGGGTAAGTGAGGGCTGGTCGCAAGAGCCTCTGCAGTGGCTCCAGCGCGCCCTGCAAGCAGAGAAGCAGAAGAGCCTTGCGGGAGTACGCCTCACTCAACTCCAGATAGGGGCGCGCACCGAACTCATTCGGGAGCGGTTCTGGCAAGCAGGCGACCGTCTCGCGCGCGTGGAGGTGCAAGAGCCTGCCTTGCGACGGGGCGAGGTGTTTCTATTGCGCGAGGGAGAGTGGATACGGCTTCCAAAGGAAGGCAAAGTCGCTCATGTCATCCCCGCGCCCCCCTTTTCCGCAAGCCACCTGCTGGAGGTGGGGATCGAACTATTGCGCAAAGGGGTGCTCACCGCCCAGCAGTTGCCTGATGAGCGCGTGGCAAATCGTGCGTGCGTGGTGATTGCGCTCCAACTGAACGCTCCCCCAGACAGACGCCCCCCAGTCCCGCCCCATCGCCCAGAGAAAGGCACACCGCCGTTCCCATTCCGCGCCACCCTCTGGATCGACCGCGAGACAGGGCTTATCCTCAAGCGCGAGATTGCCACCCGCCCTGGAGTGGTCAACTTGCGAAGCGAGATTGTGCGCTTAGAGCTGAACCCTACCCTCTCGCGCGAGATGTTCCGACTGCCAGAGGGGGTCGCGATCAATCGCCTCCATGAGGGGGGCTACCACTCGATAGAGGAGGCACAACGGGAGGCAGGGTTCCCTATTCGCTTACCCTCCTATCTGCCTGCGGATACTCAGCGCGGGCGTATTTTCGTCAGCCGACGCGGACCGCATAATACCCTGATTGTGGCGATCCAGTACCAGTGTCCTCAGGGACGATTTACCCTCTTCCAATCTTATAAACCCCAGGCAGGTTTCCGCCCGCCTCGCATTCCGCGCAAGGGCATCAATGCGCGCTTCTGGCAGGACGGCGACTACTGGTTCGGCTTGGTGGGCAACTTGCCGATGGCAGAGATGCAAAAGGTAGCCGAGTCGCTGGGGTATCGCCAGCCTTAGTCCCATTCAGGCGACTCGCGGGGTATTAAACCCGCCAACCGACGGGCGCGCAGAAGCTCAGCACGGTCATAACTATCCAGCTCACCTGCCTGCTGATAGAGTGCATCCGCCTCTTCGTGAGCCTCTAACAGCCGATAAACATCTCCCAGCAGGCTTAGATAAAGCGCACGGTTCGGCTGAATGCGCAAGGCATTCTGGAGCGACTGAACTGCCTGTTCGTACAGTCTATTTTCAATACACAGAAGCCCGTAGCGGAAGTGATAGTAGTCGTCTTCTGGGTTAAGCAGGGTCGCTATCTCCATCTCTTGGAGCGCCTCTTCAATCTCCCCTATCTGCTCCAGCAGGTTCGCCAACCAGAACCGATAGAAGCCGTTGCTTGGTTCGTGATTGACCGCCATACGCCCCTCTTCGACCGCTTTTGCGTACTGCTGGCTGAGAGCAAGCACTTCGGCATACTTGAAATGGACGAAGGCGTTGTTGGCTCCCAGCTCGATGGCGCGTCGGAAATGAGCGATTGCAGCGTCATAGCGTCCGAACCGTCGGTAGATTTCCCCGAGTGCGAAGTAGGGTTCTGGCTGGCGTGGGTTCATCTTGCGGGCGCGCTGGTAGTAAGCGAGGGCGCGCGCAGGCTGGTCGGCATAGGCATAGGCATCGCCTAACTGGATGTAATGCTCCAGATTGCCCGAATCCAGTTGAATGGCGTAGCGATAATATTGGAACGCCTCCTCGTAGCGCCCCAGACGCATCATCTGGTCGCCCTTGCGCCGTGCCTCTTCCACCGACTGAGGCGGAGGCACCGAATGGGCTTCCCCATTCGGGGAATGAGAGGATTCCATCGCCTCTGCAGGAATGAAGGAGAAAGGCTTGTCCATCGCTCTACCCGAATTATACCACGCTCAGAGTATAATTAGGGGCGATGGAAGGCTCGATTGTTCGCATTGTGGAGCGCCCGCGCCCCCCACATCCCGACGAGTTGGAACTGCGCTTTTCCGAGCGTGCCGTCCAAGAGCTGGAGGCGATTCTTACCCACTATCCCGACAAGAAGTCAGCACTCCTGCCTGCGCTCTGGATTGCCCAGCGCGAGTATGGCGGTCATCTGACGCCCGAAGCAATTGCGGAGGTCGCCTATCGCCTACAACGCTCGTATGCCGAAGTAGAGGGCGTCGCTACCTTCTACACCATGTACAACAAAGTGCCCGTCGGCAAATACATGCTGGAGGTCTGCACGAACCTCACCTGCATGATTTGTGGGGCATACCGCATACTGGAATATCTCCAGCAGAAGCTGGGCATCAAACTTGGCGAGACGACCCCCGACGGCATGTTCACCCTAACTGAGGTGGAGTGCCTGAATAACTGTGGGGATGCACCCGTGATGCAGGTGGGCGACATCTACTGCCGTCGGCTGACGCCAGAGAAGATTGATGCGCTGTTGGAAGAGTTGCGGGCGCGCGAGGAGCATACAGTGGTTCAGCTCGCCAATGCCGAGGTTCAGCTCCACCTTGCGGAATGGGAGCGCCCCAATCCGTAGTAGCACGGGCATCCTGCCCACAAGCCAAATGGGCGAGACGCCCAAGCCACTAATAGGAGCAAGCCAAAGAAGAGGCAAACGATGGCAGGCTATCGCCCTGACATTCAGCGCGTGATCGAGATTATCGCCGAGCGCAAAATCGAGGAGGCGATGGAGGAAGGCGCGTTCGACAACCTGCCCGGCGCAGGCAAACCTTTGCCGATGGACGAGGAGTGGTTCGTGCCCCCAGAGATGCGTCCCGCAATACGGCTCCTCAAAAGTGCGGGTGTCTTGCCCGACTGGCTCGAACGGGCACGGGAGATTGAGCAGGTGCGCGAGGAGTGCGCTCGGCTCTGGCGAATTGCAGAACTGGAATATCCGCGTGCCTCCCAGTCCACAGAAGAACGCTATGCCTGCTGGCATGCCGAGACTTGGGAGCGGATTCATGCCACGATTCGGCGGGTCAACAGCCTGATTTTAGCCTACAACTGCACCGCCCCAACCTACGCACCCCCGCAAATCCCCTACCGCATAGAGCAGGAGTGGGCGCGCTTCTGCGAGCAGTTCCCTCTGCCTCCCCTTAGCCCCTGACCCCTTCGTAGACCACTCCCGAATGCTTGCGCTCGGCATTCGCACGAATGCGCTCAATCTCCTCGTCGGTGAGGGCGCGCTCGAAACTGCGAAAGCCCGCCAGCCGAAAGCCGTGCTTCTGTGCCATCCGCTGGGTCTCCTCCACCTGCCACAGGCTGACCTCCTTGCCCAGCGTGAAGCTCTCAATACGCCTCTCGAGCGCCAACATCATCGTTTCCGACATGCAGGCATAAGCGGTGCGGGGCGGGAACCCGAAATCGAACCCGAACTCCACCTCGCCTGGCACTGCCACCAGCCCGCCTTCAATCACCAACACATCGTTGCGCTCTTTGGCGACACGCACCGACACATCGCGCGGGCGCGCCACATCCACCACCACCGCGCCCGATTTCAGATCGGAGGGGTAAATGACCGCATCAACTGCACTCGTGACGGTAATCACAATATCCGCGCGAGGTAGGTCGCGCGCAATATCTGTGGAGACCGCCACTTCGCCTCGCGCTCGGCTACAAAGCGCTTCGGCAATCGGTTCTAAACGGCTTGGGTCGCGCCCCAGAAGCAAGATTGCGCCCGCTTGGGGTGCGAGCGCTTCAGCGCAGGTGCGCCCGATAGAGCCTGTTGCACCCACGATGGCAACCGTTGCCTGCTCTATCGGCACACCCATCAGCTCGCCCCCACGCACCGCCGCTTCAATCGCTGTGGCAACCGTGTAGCTGTTGCCTGTCGTAACGGCAATCTTCAGGTTCTTGGCAATCGTGATGCCCCCATCGCCCACCACCGAGGTGAATGCGCCCAGCCCGATAATCTCTGCGCCCAGATCCTGAGCAATCTCCCCACAGCGGATAATCTTCTGATACACAAACTCCAGCGGGAGCGAGAGCATCATGCGTGGGGAGAGGGGACAGCCGATGAACCATCCTTCCGTCTGTGCCCCTGTGAGCGAGCGCACCCCCTTGATATGCGAGACCACCATCGGCTCCTTGCGCTTCAACAGCGCCTCCACCCAGCGTTCGGGCAGGTAGCGAGCAATCGGGTACTTCCGCCCTGCGTCCCGCTTGACATCGATGGGGTGAATCACGAACGCAAACCGATGCATTTCACGCCTCCATGAGTAGGATACCTGAAATCGCCCCTGCAAGTTGCCCTCGTTCCTCTTCCCATAGGGTGGGGGAAGGTTCCCTACCTTTAGGGAAACTTGAAGGAAGGGGTCAAGATGCCCAAGCCACACCAGCACGAGGACATCAATAAGAATGCCTAACAAAATGTCAACCCACCTCGAAAAATCCATTCGTAGCATGGGCATCCTGCCCACAAGCCAGACCGTAGCACGGGCGTCTCGCCCGTGCCCCTCGTCACCCTGCGCCCCCCCTCGTCACCCTGCGCCTCCCCTCGTCACCCTGCGCCCCCCCCTCGTCACCCTGCGCCCCCTCGTCACCCTGAGCGAAGCGAAGGGTCTCGGATTCTTCGCTTCGCTCAGAATGACAGATGGGTAGCCTCGCCACCCTGCCCCTTTAGCCCGGTATCGTCGCCGACACCGTCTCGCTCAGTGAACCCGCCTCGCCCCGACTATTCACCCAATGCCCAATAAAGTGCTTCCTCACTCCCAGCCCCGCAAGATTCGCATTCCCATACGCCTGAAAGTTCGCTTGCCAACTGTCAAAGTCGGCATCCCGAACAGGAATATAGTCTCTGCGTCGCATGCTTTGATTGTACCTGCTTTTGGAGGTGGCTGTCCCGAAATGATTCCGTGATGTCCCGAAATGATTCCGTGATGTCCCGAAACGATTCCGTGATGTCCCGAAACGATTCCGTGATGTCCCGAAATGATTCCGTGATGTCCCGAAATGATTCCGTGATGTCCCGAAATGATTCCGTGATGTCCCGAAACGATTCCGTGATGTCCCGAAACGATTCCGTGATGTCCCGAAATGATTCCGTGATGTCCCGAAATGAGTCGTTGAAGCCCTCACCCACCCATACCCTCCCTCTGAATCCCCCCTTTATCCCCCCTTAGAAAGGGGGGTAGGGGGGATAGGAGAGGGAGGGAGCCAGACTCCCCTCTCCCACAGCGTGCTTACTGCACGACACTTTTTGAGGGAGAAAAGAAAACGGGCGCACACGGGGGTGCGCCCCTACTCAACCGTCCTGCCTGTAGGGGCAGACCCCCGTGTCTGCCCTGCCCAACAGAAGCCGACTCAGGCACAAGAAAACGGGCGCACACGGGGGTGCGCCCCTACTCAACCGTCCTGCCTGTAGGGGCAGACCCCCGTGTCTGCCCTGCCCAACAGAAGCCGACTCAGGCACAAGAAAACGGGCGCACACGGGGGTGCGCCCCTACTCAACCGTCCTGCCTGTAGGGGCAGACCCCCGTGTCTGCCCTGCCCAACTCAGGCACAAGTACGAAAAACTGTCGTGCAGTAAGCCCCCCTTTATAAGGGGGGAATCAAAGGGGCACGGGCGAGATGCCCGTGCCACGCTCTTTTCACGCCGCTTTGGGTAGGCTCCCGCTCTCGGAATCTTGGCGTCGCTGAACGGCTTCATGCAAGCGGTCTAATCCCGCCACAATCTCCTTGCTGATGGCGCGCATCTCGTCCAGCAACTGCTCTGCGGTTGCCTTCTCTCCACGCTCCATCGCCTCGACCGCCTTCGCTGCGGTCGCATGGAGCCGAGCGTGCGGAGGCTCAATCGCCTGAAACTCGGGCAGGTCGCCAAGCGTCGCCTTGCCTGTAGTGTAGTACCACTGCCCAAGCGCACAATTTTGGTGCGACACCAACTCACTACGCGGTATCATCACCCCTTCGTAGACCATCTTCTCCACACGCTCTACCCATTTCAAATGCGCCTGCTTGAAGCGGAGCACTAACTGGGCGAAGTCTACCTCACTACTCCAGCGGAAGCGACCCAGCGCCAATTCAACCGTTTCTGCTGCGCCAATCATGCCTTGTGCCTGAGCCGAGAGCTGGCGAATGGTGCGCGTCTGCTGACCGACCGCTTCGCTCACCTCCTGCGCGCTTGCCGACACCTGCTGGCTCACCGCCGCCACCTGCTCGATCAGTTGCTGGACCTCCAGCGTGCCCGCGCGCAGGTTCTCGGCGGTTTGGCGTGCTTGCTCGGCAAAGCTCGCTATCTGCTCCAAGCTCTGCACGGTCATCTGGGCGCCTGCCAACATCTCTTCGGAGGCGGCAGACGACTGCTGGGCAATCGCTGCAATCTGCTCGATCTCGTGCATCGTGGTGTTCGCATACTGCTGGATGCTGACCAGCTCTTGTGCGGTGTTCTGGACTTGTTCTGAGACTTGAGCAATGGCGTTCAGGATGGTTTCAAGCGTTTGCGCAGTATGAGTGGCTAACTCTGTGCCCTGCTGAACCAGTTCGCGGTTCTGGAGCGTGCGGTTGACCACTTGCTCGGTTTTGGCAAGCACCTGCTGGATAATCTGCTGGATTTCGCCTGCAGCGCTGGCAGAGCGTTCGGCAAGACGGCGTACCTCCTCTGCCACCACGGCGAACCCACGCCCCGCTTCGCCTGCCCGCGCCGCCTCAATCGCTGCGTTGAGCGCAAGCAGGTTCGTTTGGCGGGCAATCTCTTCTATCGTCTGCAAGATGGTGGTGATGCTGGAGGACATCTGGGCAAGCTGCTGAAGTTCTTCCACCATCTGTTGTGCTTGCTGGTCTATTGCCGAGATGGCGCGGTTGGTCTGGTGCAGGGCTTGACGCCCTTGCTCTGCCTGCTGGAGGGTCTGCTCGGCAAACTGGCGGGCGCGTTCGACCTGTTGGACGGCGTTGCGGGTGGCGTCTAAGGTGCGGTTCATCTGATGCACGCCCTGTTCGGCTGCTTGGGCGGTGTGTTGTGCACCACGCGCCACCTCTTCCGCCGCGCGTGCCACCTCTTGTACCTGTTGTGCCCCTGTCGTGGCTGACTCGGCTACCTTCTGGGCGCCTGTGGTCATTTCGTGTGCCGCGTTCTGCAGTTGGTTCACAGTGAAACTGCTCTGTTCGGCTTGGGTGGCAATCGTGCCCACCCCCTGAACCGCCTGCTGAACCTGTTGGTCGACCTGTTCTGCCAGTTGTTCTGTGGATTGAAGCCCCTGCACCACCTCGCGCATCTGGCGCATCATCTCTTGGTTGCTTTGCTGGGTCTTCTGGAGCGACTCGCGGAAGGCGCTGATGGCGGTGTTGAAGTTTTGGCAGAGGTCTGCGAGTATATCTTTCGGATGGGTCTGCACGCTCACTCCCAGATTGCCCTCAGCCAGTTTTACGATTGCCGATTGCAGTCGCTGGGTCGTGTTCATCAAGTTGCGCAGGACGCCAAAGGCGGTGAACACCAGCACCCCCAGCACGAACAGACCGATGAGGCTCATTAGGAGGGTGCGGGTACGCGCAATACTCGCAGCGGTTTGCTCATCCTGAGACGCTTTAATTTCCAGCGCTTTCGCCATTTCGTTTACAGCGGTACGATGCGAGAGATAAGCCGACTCCATCTGAGGGTGAACCTGCAGTAAAGCACGCGCGTCACCCTTCAAGGCAATCGGCTTTATTTGGTTCTCGTAAACCTCCTGCATCCTTTTGCCTGTTGCGTAAACCTTCTCGGAGTATTGGTCTCGGATAGCGCCCGCGGGCAAGGTGTTTTTCCAGTGTTGATAACGCTCATCAAAGGTTTTCCAATGCTCTTCGAGTTGACGGTCGTATTGGGCAACTTTCTTCGTATCGGATGTCATAACCGCAGAAACAATCGTGAGATAATCTCGATAGGCTTCCACCAAGTAGTAAGGCGGAGGCAAAATATCGGCGGTAAGGTCTTTGTTTTGCACAATCTGGTTGTAGAGGGGTCCGTTGACCTTCAGTGTGTTGAGGGTGGTGAAGGCGACCAGTCCGAACACGATAAAGAGCGCGACACCACCATAAACGAGCCAACTCACTTTTTGCAGACGATTCGATCCCATCGTTTTCCTCCAGAGTTCACTTCTATTATCGGCAGGAGGGTGGGGGAATTGGAGAGGGATTGAGTGGGCGAGACGCCCAAGCAAAGAGACCTTATGGCATCATCCCGACTAAAGGCAGTCCGAGCGTCGGTTCCCAACCGTAGAGAGCATTTAGGTTCTGGACTGCTTGCCCTGCTGCGCCCTTTACCAAGTTATCGATGACCCCTATCACGACCGCATAACCTGTCCGCGCGTCCACCGTAATCCCCAAGTCACATCGGTTGGAGCCGTAGACCTCTCGTGTGGCGGGGAAGGCGCCGAGCGGACGCACTTGGACAAAGGGCTGGTCTTTGTAGAAGGCTTGATAGAGGGCATGGAGGCGCTCGGCACTTTGCGGTGCGCGCAGGCGAGCATAAGCCGTGCAGAGAATGCCCCGTGTCATCGGCACAAGATGGGGAGTAAAGCGCACAGAGACGGAACGCTGTGCCACTCCCGATAGGGTCTGCTCAATCTCAGGTGTGTGGCGGTGGCGTTCCACCCCATACGCCTTGAAGTTCTCGTCCAGCTCGGTGAAGAGGTAGTCCACTGAGATGCGCGACCGCCCTGCTCCTGAGACGCCCGATTTGGCGTCGATAACGAGGGTCTCGGTCTCGACCAGCCCTTCGGACACGAGGGGGGCTAACCCAAGCGCGCTCACCGTGGGATAACAGCCCGGGTTGGCAATCAGATGCGCTCCTCGATAACAGTCGGGAGGCGTCAGTTCGGGAAGACCATAGACCGCCTCGCTCAGCAGTTCGGGAGCGGTATGGGGCTTGCTGTACCACTCCTGAAAGGTCTGGGGGGCTTTCAGGCGGAAGTCGACAGAGAGGTCGATCACTTTCAGCCCGCGCGCCAGCAGTGCTGGGGCGTGTTCCATCGCAAAGCCCGTTTCGCCCGCCAGGAACACCACCTCACAGTGTTCTGCGAGGGCGTCGGGGTCATATGGTTCCAGAGAGGGCAGGTTCAGCCCATAAAACTGGGGCAGAACCTGAGCAAGCGACTTGCCCGCCTCTGAACGGGAGACGAGCATGCTCACCTGCACATTCGGATGGGCACAGAGCAGGCGCAAGAGCTCGCTCCCCGTGTAGCCTGTAGCACCCACTATCCCGACGCGCACCCGCTCCGCCATTTACTCGATCAGCTCCTCAGGGGAGAACCACAGGCTCAGCTCATACTCCGCCGCTTCGGGGTCGGAGGAGCCGTGAATCACATTCTGCTCGATATCCAGCCCGAAATCGCCCCGAATCGTGCCCGGCGCGGCGTTGACGGGGTTCGTAGCGCCCATCATCTGGCGGGTCACCTCGATAGCATTCGGGCACTCCAGCACCATCGCCACCACAGGACCTGAAGTGATGAAGTTCACGATACTCTCGTAGAAGGGGCGGTCGCGATGCACCGCATAGTGGCGCTCTGCCAACTCACGGCTCGGCGTGAGCATCTTTAGCCCCACGATGCGAATCCCGCGCCGTTCGAAGCGTGCAATAATCTCTCCTACTAACCCTCTTCTTACGCCATCAGGCTTCACAAACACAAGCGTACGGTTCATTGCTGTGCTAAGACCTCCGTTCCGATGGAAAAGTATACCTGCCTGCGTCGCCATTTCCATAGGCGAAGGCGATGGCAAAACCTCTACACTCTCCCTAAGACGGCTCGCCAGAAGAGGACGGGGCGGGGTTCGGCTCCGAGCGAGCGAACAGATCTTCCTGATAGAAAGTTCCTCGCTATCTGACTCCGCTTTTGCAAAAACCTTAGCTTAGCTAAATATGTCGTCGGTCTCCGATTCTGCATCCCCACGCTACGACCGACGACACCACAAAAACACCTCGTTTGAACTCAAACCCAACCCAAACCTAAAGTAGTACTTCAACTTCGCTCTCGAACAACGAGTCAAAATTGGGGGGACCGACGACCGAAATTTTTTTCTCTCCCCACCAAACAAGTACCCCAAGCACAAACCAAGAGAAAAAAATTTCGCCACCCCCTTGACAAACCCCTATCGGATGTGCTATAATTATGTCGCTTGGTGGCAGCGTACCCCAAGCCATAGTAGTTCCTTGACAGTTGGTTTTTAGCCTACCTATGAGGGATTGAAACCTCGTTAGCATGACTGTGCCCGATGGGGAGCCACTGTTTTTAGCCTACCTATGAGGGATTGAAACGGGATAAAGAGGGGAGTGGGCAGTGGGCAGTCGGCAGTGTGGGCAGTGGGCAGTCGGCAGTGGGCAGTGATGAGGGCAATCGGCAGTGGGCAGTAGTGAGGGCAATCGGCAGTGGGCAGTTGTCGCACGGGTGTCTCGCCCGTGTAATCCCCCGCCACACCGAAGCCCCCTCTTTGTCACTCCGAGCCGAAGGCGAGGGGGCTCATCATAGGGGAGTGGGGAGTTGAGGAAAGGAATTTGGTTCCCCCTGCATTAGGGGGAACCTTGAGGAGGGGTCAAAAACGAGCAAACTCTGGCTTAGGTTCCTGGGTTTTACCCCTGACAGGGGTACATAAGATGAGGTCAGTTTCGGAAGCAAAGGCATACTTTTCCCCAAGAGTTTCATCCCCCCTCCTGTAGGTTCCCCCCGTTGACGGGGGGAACCTACAGGAGGGGGGAATTGCCTTCCGAAAATGCGGGTGAACCGATAGAAAGTGAACCTAACCCGTGTACCCTTATTAGCTGTGTCCCCCTCTCCCAGTGGGAGAAGGGGAGTTGCGAAGTAACGGGGTGAGGTTTTTTTAGCCTCTCTATGAGGGACGAAAGCTCTGTTATCAGACTATCCAGGCTGAACCGACTTCGGGCACATCGGTTTGCAGTCCCAACTCGGAGTCATAGGCACACTGCACCACATAAAGATTGTTTTCCTGCGCCACCAGTCCCTGATTGTTGAGAGCATGGAGCATCCCGATGGACAGAGAGGTCAGATATTGATTTGCCAACAGGCGTGCGCACTCTATAGCGAGGTTCGGTATATCTTCGGGGAGGACCGGTCTCAGCGCCTCTACCATCGCCGAGACCGCCCTGATCACCGCCTGGGTGTGCTGGTCAAGAGTCTCTTGGGGTTCGGACTTAGCAAGGGGGGCTTGGTAAGAGCTGGGCGTACTCATAAACTGGGATCACCTCGCCCGTTGCTCGATTGCGGTGAAGCAGGGGTGGGTCTGTCAGTGCTACTTGCGTGCGTTGAACAACTATCTGGAATGGCTTGACCGCCAGCGGTTGGCGTGGGGGGTAGGTAGGTAAGTAGGTAGGCAGTCTGTAGACCCAAGCTCGCCCACTGATGAGAGGGGGCAGAGGCAGTAGCACTCCCTGCACCTCGCCTGATAAAACAGGTTCCAACTCCGTCCGCTCGATCGAGTCAACATACGCCACATCTTGTGTCCGCCCCAGTAGCAGCGGGTAGCGGGGCGAGCGGAAAGCACGATAGAGTTCGTCCGTATCGGGCACATAGAGAGTCAGCTGGGCGTTGTACAGAAACTCCCGTATGATCGGCTGGCTCTCTACAAGTCCCGTCTGCTTATTGCGCGACGGTTTGCCCTGTACGAACTTGATGATGGTTTCCAGGTCTGTCGCCTGCGCCTCAGCGGTGAAGGCGTAGCCGACCCAGACGGTTTTCGGGTCGGCATCTTTTCCGAGTGCGGCTGCGATTAAGCCGTACACCGTGCTGAGTGGGGGCACGGGCAGGGTGGGCTGATAGCCCGCCAATCCTGGTGGGCGGAGCGAAGCGGTGTAGGCACACACCACAATGCGCCACGCAGTACGCACGGCAAACCTCCCTATTCAGGCATGACCTGCGCCACCTGTTGTGCCACTTGGCGCAGGGTTTCCGCAGGGTCGCCGATTCGGACGGGCACCCCTTCCAGCCCTGCCTCAAAGGCACTCAGCACCTCTGCCTCGTTCGCTAACACGCCAGGTCGGTAGCCGAACCACAGCGCGCGGTCGCCCAAAAACTGTTCACGATAGTCGCGCACAACTGAGCGGAGCCGTTCGAGGTTGAGCATCACCCGCTCGCCAACCTCATCCGTGGTGAACAGGTTTTGGAAAGGAGCGTTTCCACCGTCCAGAATGCCCACCAGCACTACCACAGGGGCAACATCGGTGTTGTTGCGCGTGAGCATTGCGCCTCCGCGCAGGCGTGCCAGCCCTTCCAAACACTGTTGAACGCGCCGTACCCGCTCATCTCGGCTTAGCACAATCACTTTTGGGTTCCCTGGATGCACCGTAGCCCCAGCAGGTGGGGCGATATCTGGTGCCAAATCCCGCATCGCGCCCTGCTCGAACCGACCAACTTGTGCTAACGCAATCGTGAAAGTGCCTTGCAGGAGGGTGGTGTAATGCTCATGTTCGAACGGGATTGGGTCGGGCGTATCGGCTGGCAGGTTGCGCGAGAAACTCTCGAAGTGGCTGGTAATCACATTCGGCAACACCGAGACAAGCAGGCTGTTCTTGACGGGCGAGACGCGCCGATAAGTCTCCTTCTTGCGCGCCGACATATAGCCGAACAGGTCGTCATCTTCATACTGGATGGGGTTCGCCTCGGTATAGGCTTGCTTTGCTTCGCGGATAACGGGGCTGGGTGTCCACCCAAAGTCGGCATAGAGCACCTCGCGCCACCAACGACGCCACGCCTGCCCCGAGACATAAGGGTAGCGGTTGCGTCCCACACGGATTTGTTTGACAGCTATCTTGTTGCCCGTTAGCTCACTCTCTTGCATGCCTGCGTTGTTGAGCGCAGCACCATTCGCGTCAACCAGAACGGCTCCTGTGATGATTGGATTAGCCATGTTGACCTCCTTCTTCCATGAGTGTTTCTTCTTCAGGTAGCATGCTTCGGGCGGTATCGAACAGATATGCTAACAGGTAGTCGCGTGCTAAAAAGTGCGTATTGGCATCCGTCGGTGGACAAAGTTGGATGAACTCCCTCCAGCGAACGACGCCCTCCTGAACTGTTCGTAGCAAAGCACGCCGAATCATATCGGGATTGCGTGCGGAACGAAGATTTTGAACGGTCTGCTTCACTCGCTCCGATTGTGCCACAATCCGTGCGCCCACCTGCTCCACCAGCGGGATGAGGGGATGGAGTTCAGTTGGAGCAAAGTTAGTCGTTTCGGAGGGGGTAAGGCTTTCGCCATTCTGCAGGGCGAAAATAACCCCCAGAAGGTAGTCGCGCGTAGTCAACACATCTCCCTTGCCCAGTAAGTAGTACTCCTCTTTGATCATAAAACCATCCTTCACAAGGCGCAGAAGTGTGTTGAGTACCTCGGAATAGTCTTGTTGTAGGGAACGAATCCATTTCTTTACATCCTCGTGCTGGGCGATGCGCGCTCCAACCGACTCAACAGCTTGTAGAAAGGTCGTACTCATTCCAAGAACCTCCTCCGCATACAGTTTATGGGCTTGCCAACCCCCTCGAAGCCTGAACGGCTCGGCATCCAACTGAAGACACACACGAATAATGGGGCTGGCGTCTAAAATCGCTCTGGAGACAATTGCTCCCAGTTTCGGCACTTTCAGCACTTCATCGTGGAACTGCTGGCGCGCAGCAGGGTAGTAGGCTAAGGCACTGAAGAACCCCACTACTTCGGGGGGCACTTCTCTGCGAAAGAGATATTGCCTTCTCATGTCGTTAGAGAAGAAAAATGCGTTCATAGGGACCTGCTGACTCGTGAGCTGGCTGAGTAATTGAAACGGCATATCCCACAGCAGAGATAGGATTGCCCCTTCATCCGTCTGCACCGACCAGTCACCAAATACCTCCATCGGTTGATTTTGAGCAATGCACTGATTCATCAGATTCAGCGTATAGTGCTGGGTAACATACATTAGTGTAGATAGGTCGTAGGTGTGTAGAAACCAGTGTCGCCCCCCATCGGGACGCGTACGCAAAACCGAGAACGCAAAGAACTGCACCGCTAAGGCGCAGAAACCGCACATCGTTGCGCCAGGCTTGAACTCTGGGTTGAAATTCGTCCACTCACCATAGCCCACCATCGGACAGCGGTCAAACCCACTCGGAAGTAGGCGGGTTCACCACACACAAAGCACCAGCCATCTTGGGCGAGTTGGTTCGGTTGGAAAATAGCGTCCGCGTAGCTCTCAAGACGCTTTTGCAGTTGCTGTGCCTTATTCTTGACACTGGGGTTCGGTAAGGGTGAGTTTGGAAACATCTGCGTGTAAAGCCCCGTTGCAAAGGCTGAGCCTTTTGGAGGGGTCATGAATGCGCTTTGGCTCGTCAGGATACGAACCGCTTCATTGACGGCTTTCTGAATAGTTTGAGGTGTGAGCGCGCTCGGGGTCTGTACTCCAACTAAAACGCACAGCCCTGCAACCCCTGCATCCACAAAGGGATGACCTGTTAGAGTGACCTTCATAGCAGTTACCACTATTCTCTATACTGTCAAAAATTCCTGCAAGTTCCCCAGCAGGAAAGAAGCGGTTTTAGCCAAAAGGAGAGGGTGATGGCAACTACTGCGCGACAATGCCTGCCGAAAGAGGTGCGTGCCCTGTGGGTAGTGCGCACTTCGATGGTCAGTCCCCACTCTATCGAGCGGGCGGTGGAGTTAGCCAGTCGGGCAGGGTTCAATCTGCTGTTTGTGCAGGTGCGGGGGCGTGGGGACACCTATTACCGCTCTCGCTATGAACCGCGTGCCGAAGCGCTCGCCAATCAGCCCGACTCGTTCGACCCGCTTGCCCATATGCTCGGTTGCGCCCGCTCCGCAGGGCTTCAGGTTCATGCGTGGCTGAATGTGTACTACATCTGGAGCGAGGCACGCCCGCCCCAAAGCCCCCACCATCTGTTCCACCAGCGCCCCGATTGGATTGCACGCGACCCCCACAACCGCTTCCAGATGACCACCACCTCCGCTGTGGAAGGGGTCTACCTCTGCCCCAGCGAGTCGGGAGTACGCACGCATCTGCTACGCGTGTTCGAAGAGGTCGCACAAGGCTATCCCCAGCTCGATGGCATTCATCTGGACTATGTGCGCTACCCGAACGCCAGCTACTGCTATTGTGAACGGTGTCTGAGGCAGTTCGGCGAGTGGTTGCGCACGCGCCTGCCAGACACTCGCCTTCGCAGGCACGGTTCGAACCCTCTTAAGTGGACGCGTGCCTTCCCCAACGAATGGAGTGTCTGGCGTCGGGAGCAGGTGAGTATGTTCGTCAGCACGCTCAGCAAGCGGTTGCGCGCCCTGAACCCCCAGCTCGTGCTCTCCTCAGCGGTCTGGGCGAACTATCGCGACGCCTTTCACAACAAACTGCAGGACTGGCGTCGCTGGCTCACGCACGACTGGATGGACACCCTTGCACTAATGGCATACGACCGCAATCTCACCACCGTTGAGAAGCACCTTCGGGAGGCGGTTCGATTGGTGGGCAATCGCCCGCTGATTGGTGGGTTAGGGGCATGGCTGGTTTCTCCCTCCCGCACGATGCAGAAGATAGCGACAGTGCGTCGCTTGGGGTTGCGTGGGTTCAGCCTCTTCTCGTATGATGCCATCACTCAAAACGGCACACGCGCAGCGTATTTGGAGTCCCTGAACCTGTAGGGGCAGTGGGCAGTAGGGATTTTGCGCGACCATCCCTTCCCCCCTCACCTCTATTTCCGTATCATTCCGAAGGTGTACTCATAGCGCATTGGGTTGTAGCGCTGGTAGCCTTTCGGAGGAAACATCTTTTGCGACTCGGGGTTGTCTGCGTACATACTGCGCCCATGCTGGACATAGTACTCGAACTCGTGGCGGAACTCTTTGATGAAGGCGCGGATGGGCCACGCTGCCGCATCGCCCAAGGCGCAGAAACTGCGCCCATCGATCTGGTCGCAGATTTCCAGCAGAAGGTCGATATCTTCCATACGCCCCTTGCCCTGCAGGATACGCTCCAGGATCTGCACCATCCAGCGCGTGCCCTCACGGCAAGGGGTACACTTGCCACACGACTCGTGGGCGTAGAACTCAGCAGTGCGCCACGCAAAGTGGACGATGCAGGTGTGCTCGTTCAGCACGATGCACCCGCCCGAACCGACCATACTTCCTACTTCCATGAGCTCCTCGTAGCCGATAATCGCGTTCTCGCACTTCTCGGTAGGCAGGATTGGCATCGAGGAACCTCCGGGAATAATCCCTTTCAGTTTGCCCCCCGCTACGCCACCAGCCAGTTCAATCAGTTCCATGAGAGGGATGCCGAACTCGACCTCGTAGTTGCCCGGTCGGTTCACATGCCCACTGACCGAGAAGATTTTCGTGCCTCGTGAGTTCTTGGTGCTTGCGCCCAGCTGAGCATACCATTCCCCGCCATTCGCAATGATATGGGGCACGCAGGAGAGCGTCTCGCAGTTGTTGATAAGTGTTGGGCAGTCCCATACGCCCGCAATAGTGGGCAGAGGTGCATGAGGGAACTTGAGGCGTGGCATGCCCCGCTCGCCCATCAGGCTGGACATCATTGCGGACTCTTCGCCACACTCATAGGAGCCTGCGCCCATATGAATGTACAGGTCGAAATCGTGCCCACTGCCCAGAATATTCTTGCCCAGATAGCCCGCTTTGTAGGCTTGGTCGATTGCCTTGCGCACCGAGCGCGCACACTCCACATACTCACCCCGAATGTAGATGTAGCCTTTCTTGGCGCGCGTGGCATAACCCGCAATAATCATGCCCTCGATGAGTTGATGCGGGGCTTTGAGCATGAGTTCGAAATCTTTGAAGGTGCCGGGTTCACCTTCATCAGAGTTGCACAGCACATAGTGGGGTTTGCTCTCATCTTTGGGGATACCGTTCCACTTAATCCATGCGGGGAATCCAGCACCCCCGCGTCCGCGCAGTCCCGACTTTTTCACCTCGTCGATGACCGCCTGACGCTCCATCTGCAACGCTTTTTCTAACGCCTTGTAGCCCCCATACTGCTTGTAGACCTCAATCTCGTTGAAAAGGGGCTCATCCACATACTTGAGCAATAGTCGATACTCTGGCATAGCAACCTCCGAGCCAACTGGTGAGTCGTTCGGAGAGATTATACCCCTTGTGCGAGGAGCACTGGGAAACACTCGCACTGTGCGAAAAGCAGGTTGTGTAGCGCGATGGGTTCTCCACAAAATCGGTATACTTAAATGAGGATGAGCCAACCGTTGATTGCGCGCGAACTACTGGAGTTTGAACTTCCTGAACAGGTGGAATCCCTGCTGGAGAAGGTGCGCGACTCCCTTCCCGACGCAGATACCTCGAAAATCGTGTCTGCGTACCTGTTCGCTGAGGAACGCCACCACGGACAGAAACGCAAGAGTGGCGAGCCTTACATCACGCATCCCTTGGCAGTCGCCCACATTCTCGCGGACCTGCAGATGGGATTGAACACGGTGGTGGCAGGCATTCTGCACGATGTGCTGGAAGATACCTCCACCACCCCTGAAGAGCTGGAACGGTTGTTTGGAACTACCGTGCGCAAGCTGGTGGAAGGCGTTACGAAACTGCGACGCACAGTGAATAAAGCCGAGTTGGCAAACGCAGCGCGCCTCAGCCGATTCGAAATCACCAAAACCGCCGAGAACCTGCGCAAACTGTTCCTTGCAGTGGCAGAAGACCTGCGCGTGATGGTGATTAAACTCGCCGACCGCCTGCACAATATGCAAACGCTCGACTCGATGGCTCCTGAAGACCAAGTGCGCATCGCTGCAGAAACCCTCCAAGTGTACGCCCCGATTGCCCACCGACTCGGTATCTGGCAAATCAAGTCCCAGCTGGATGACCTCGCGTTCAAATATCTCTACCCGCAGGAGTATCGCGATATCCAACAGAAGGTGGAGCGCACCCGCACCGAACGCCAAGAGGAGGTGCGCCAACTCATCACCACTCTGAAAGAGCACCTTTGGGAGCGCGGGATACGGGCAGAGGTGACAGGACGCCCCAAACACCTCTGGAGCATCTACAGCAAGATGAAACTCCAGAAGATCGATTTCAACCAGATTTACGACCTGATTGCCCTCCGCATTATTGTCAACACGAAGGAGGAGTGCTACTTGGCGCTCGGAGTGGTGCATGACCTCTGGCGTCCTATCCCCTCGCTCTTCTACGACTATATTGCGATGCCGAAACCGAACGGCTATCAGTCGATTCATACGAAGGTCATCGGTCCGAATGAGCGCACTTTAGAGGTGCAGATTCGCACTTGGGAGATGCACCAGGTAGCCGAGTATGGAATTGCAGCGCACTGGCGCTACAAGGAGGGCGAGAACCTGCGCGCCGACCAGCGCCCGATGGCGATGCCCGAACTCCAGGACCAACTGCGCGACCTCACCGACCTGCGCTCCAATCTGGAGTTTCTCAGTAGCCTCTATCGCGACCTGACCGCCGACCAGGTGTTCGTCTATACCCCCAAAGGCGACCTCATCGACCTGCCAGAGGGTGCCACCCCGCTCGATTTCGCCTTCCGTATCCACACCGAGGTGGGGCTACGCTATGCGGGCGCAAAGGTGAACGGGCGTATCGTGCCGATCGATTACCAACTGCGCACGGGCGACCGCGTGGAGATTATCACGCGCCCAACGCCTCAGCCCAGCTACGACTGGCTCAAGATTGTGCGCACTGCAAGCGCACGAAGCAAGATTCGGAGCTACCTGCGTGCCCAACGACGCTCCGAATTCATCGCTCTCGGACGCACTCAGGTAGAACGAGAGTTCGCACGCCTGCGCATCCCGCTCAGCACCCTCAAGGAGCATCTCCCCGAAATCCTCAAGGCGATGAACTTCCGTACGGAGGAAGACCTCTACGCCTCGATAGGGGAAGGGCTTACCAGCGTGCAGGCGGTAGTTCAGCGGTTGCGTATGCTCACACAACTGCCTGAACCGTCGCATGCCACGCCCTCCACACCCCCACCCGCCATCCGCGCTATGCATATCGAGGGACTGGACGAGTTCCTTACACGCCGTGCCAACTGCTGTTATCCTCTACCCGGCGATGAACTGCGCGGCTACACCACACGCGGACGCGGGATTGTCGTGCATCGCGCCTCATGTGCTATCCTGCGCGGACACGAAGAAAAAGAGCCAGAGCGCATCATGTCCATCGAGTGGACACCCAGTGCAAATGGGCAGACCTATCCCGTCGAAATCCGTATCGAAGCGGTGGACAAACCCGGCGTGTTGGCAGACATCACCACGATTATCGGCAGTGCGAACATCAACATCAGAAATGTGCGCGTCACGCAACATCCCACCAAACATACCGCCACCATCAACCTGATGATCGAGGCGCGTTCAGCACAGGAGCTTCGAGTGCTGTTCCAAAAACTGCACGGGATTGAGGATGTGCTTTCGGTGTTTCGCTATCAGCCCGGAGGTGCCGACGCAGATGAGAGCCGTTCTGCAACGCGTCAGCCAAGCAAGAGTGGTGGTCAACGGCGCCGTCGTAAGTGAAATCGGCAAGGGCGTGCTGGTGCTGGTGGGCGTCCACCAGAACGATACGCCCGAAGATGCCCGCTGGCTTGCCCAAAAGGTGGCACATCTGCGCCTGTTCGAGGACTCGGAGGGCAAACTCAACCTTTCCACCGCTGAGGTAGGGGGCAGTTTTCTTGTGGTCTCCAACTTCACGCTGTATGGCGACTGTCGCAAGGGACGACGCCCCAGCTTCACGGAGTCGGCGCCCTATGAGGCAGGCAAAGCCCTCTACGAACTGTTTTGCTCCCTGCTGGAAGCGGAGGGCGTCCCCGTGCACCGCGGGGTCTATGGCGCTACGATGCAGGTAAGCCTTCAAAACGAGGGTCCTGTCACCCTAATCCTCGACACATAGGGGCTCACCTTCATTCGTTCTACCCTCTGCGTTTAGCAAGACCTTGCGCACCTTCTGAGCGAACCCCACTCCCATCACCGACGAAAGGGCTAACACCCGCTCCCAAAGTTGAACAACACCGTCAGCAGGTCAGCGTCGTCCACAGTCCCATCGCAGTTCACATCCACACGCCCCAGATTGCCTCCCGAGTTGCCAAAGGCGAATAGCACCGCCAGCAGGTCGGCGTCGTCTACGCACCCGTTGTTATCCACATCGCCGTTGTGGTTCTGACACTGTGTATCCAACAAGAACGCCCCCCATCGCCCCGTGCTGGCGTTGTAGCCATCGCCCACAATATAGCGTCCGTCGGGCGAGATGGCATTCGCTGTTGTAAGATAAGAGCCATCGGTTAGCAAGGAGGCGTAGGTAATGTTGAGGTCTTCCATCCCTTGACCCTGAACCCAACGAAAGGCACGCCAATAACCGCTGGCGTTCTGAGCCGTGCCCACGACCACCCTGCCATCCGCAGAGACACCAGAAGCCGAGCTCTCATCCCCACCGAGCGTGCCCAAGTCTTGCATCACGCCATTCTCCCAACGAAAGGCACGATCCCGACCGCTGGCGTTATCAGCCCAGCCCACGACCACCCTGCCATCCGCAGAGACACCATAAGCCTCGCTGCTACTGCCCCCGAGCGTGCCCAAGTCTTGCATCACGCCATTCTCCCAACGAAAGGCACGATACTCACCGCTGGCGTTCCGAGCCCAGCCCACGACCACCCTGCCATCCGCAGAGACACCAGAAGCCAAGCTCTGACTGCCCCCGAGCGTGCCCAAGTCTTGCATCACGCCATTCTCCCAACGAAAGGCACGCAACTGACCGCTGGCGTTATAAGCCCAGCCCACGACCACCCTGCCATCCGCTGAAACACCATAAGCATGGCTACAACAGCCACCGAGCGTGCCCAAGTCTTGCATCACGCCATTCTCCCAACGAAAGGCACGCAACTGACCGCTAGCGCTCTGAGCCGTGCCCACGACCACCCTGCCGTCCAGCGAGACACCAGTAGCCACGCTCCAATCGCCACCGAGCGTGCCCAGCCAAGTCAGGGATTGCGCATTCAACGAGGCAAGCGTGCCAAGACCAACGCTTAGCACCAAAACCAACGACAACACACTTACCCGTCGGCGCAGAGTGCGCCCTGCCATCTGTACGCTTGTGCCTCTCATCATCGTTTGACCTCCATTCAATCAGATTGGGACATACGCCGTTGCAGGCGCGTGTCCTGCTTTGATTATAGCCCATTTTTTTTCGGAATGTCAAGGGTTTGGGGGTGGATTTTGGGGGAATTTGTGTTTTTTTGGTGGCGGAGGGGTTAGAGATTCTTCGCTACGCTCAGAATGACGAGTAGGGGTGGGAATGACGAGTGGGGGGAATGACGACCCCCTTCGTCACCCTGACCCTGAGCGAAGCGAAGGGGAAGGGGCTCGACACAGAATGCCATGACTCTGTATCCCATGCGGAGGGGGATTTTCCGAACAGCCTCAGTAGTCTTAGCCCTTGACTCGGTCGCGAAATAGGGTATACTGTAAGTGGACTGGCAGGAGGTTCCTCGCTGATACGCAACGGCGCGGTCAGACCTCATGATAACCTTCGCCTGTCGCCCGCACCGTCGGCAACGATGCCGCCCCAATAAGCTCGCACCTGCGCGAGCGCAGATGGCTACGCGCCATCACCCAATAACACTGGTACAGGAGGTTCATTTATGAGTCCAAGAGAAGCGATTCAGTTCGCGCGAGAGCATAATGCGCGCGTGGTGGATGTTAAGTTCACCGACTTGTTCGGGATGTGGCATCACTTTTCGTTCCCTGCCGACGCCCTCACGGAAGAGCTGTTCGAGGAAGGCATCGGCTTCGACGGTTCGTCTATTCGCGGGTTCCAGTCCATCAATGTGTCCGACATGCTCCTGATTCCCGACCCCGATACTATTTTTGTCGACCCCTTCGCTGAGGTGGAGACGGTCAGCCTCATCTGCAATGTAGTAGACCCGATTACCCGTGAGCGCTATACGCGCGACCCGCGCTATGTCGCCCAGAAGGCAGAGGCGTACCTGCGCTCCACAGGGATTGCCGACACCGCCTACTTCGGTCCCGAGGTGGAGTTCTATATCTTCAACGATGTGCGCTACGACCAAGGTACGCACTATGGCTACTACTATCTCGACTCCGACGAGGGCGAATGGAACACTGGTCGCGACGAGAAGCCCAACTTAGGGCATAAGATGCGCCTGAAAGGGGGCTACTTCCCCTGCCCACCCTCCGACACCCTGCAAGACCTCCGCAACGAGATGATGCTCACCCTGCAGGAGGTCGGCATCGAGGTCGAGGTTCAGCATCACGAGGTGGGTGCAGCGGGGCAAGCAGAGATCGATATCCGCTACGATACCCTCGTGCGCATCGCCGATAAGGTGCAACTCTATAAGTATGTGGTCAAGAATGTCGCCTACCGCAACGGTTATACGGTGACCTTCATGCCGAAACCCGTTTTCCAGGATAATGGGTCGGGCATGCATACCCACCAGAGCCTGTGGAAGGGAGGCGAGAACCTCTTCTACGATGAGCGGGGCTATGCGATGCTCTCGGAAACCGCCCTCTACTACATCGGCGGTCTTCTAAAGCACGCACATGCGATTTTAGCGTTCGCGGCGCCGACCACCAACTCGTACCGACGGTTGGTGCCCGGCTACGAGGCGCCCATTAACCTGGTCTACAGCCAGCGCAACCGCAGTGCGTGTATTCGCATCCCGACCTACTCGCCCAGCCCGAAGGCGCGCCGTATCGAGTTCCGCGCCCCCGACCCCACTGCCAACCCCTATCTGGCGTTCTCGGCGATGGTGATGGCAGGGCTCGACGGCATTCAGAACCGCATCATGCCTCCCGACCCCATCGATAAAGACCTGTATGAACTGCCCCCAGAGGAGCGCAAGGGCATCCAGATGACACCCGCCAGCCTCGCCCACGCCCTCGACGCCCTTGAGGCAGACCACGAGTTCCTGCTTAAAGGAGGCGTGTTCACACCCGACCTGCTGGAGACCTATATCGAGTATAAGCGTCGGAAGGAGGTAGACCAAATCCTTCTGCGTCCGCATCCCTACGAGTTCGCCCTCTATTACGACGCGTAAATGATGGGAGTGGGGAGTTAGCCACTCCCCATTTCCCCATCTCACCACTCCCCGCTCACAACCACCTTCAAGGCTGAGTGCGCGCGCAAGAGGGCATACCCCTCGGGCACCTGCGTTAACGGCAGGCGATGGGTAATGAGACGCTCCACGGGTAAGCCGTCCAAAAGCAACGCCAACGCTTGACGCATCTCGATGGGTCCTGCCGAGTAGCTGGGGATGAGGCGCACCTCCTTGAAGTAGAGCGTGTACCAATCCAGCGGATAGCGTACTTCAGGCTCAGCTGGGGTGAACAGCACCAGTGCTCCATCAGGAGCGACTATCTGCCAGCCCAACTCCAAAGCGGAGGGTGTGCCTGGCCCCACAATCACGACTTCAGCCGAGTCCGCCAGCTCTTCCGCCTCGGGTGGAAACGGCTCTGCACCCAGCGACTGCGCAAACTCCAGCCGGTGAGCGAGGCGGTCAATTGCCAGCACGCGTCGCGCCCCCCAACGCTGAGCCAGTAGGATATTCAGCATGCCCATCACGCCAAGCCCTATCACCGCCACCGTCGCCCCGTGAAGCCCGCCCGCCCGACGCAACGCTTTCACCCCACACGCCAACGGCTCAGTGAACACCGCCACCTCGTCCGATAGCCTATCGGGCACACGCAGAAGGTCGCTCTTCACAATCTCAGCAGGCACAAGGAACCGCTCGCTTAGCCCGCCGGGCGTCAGTTTTGTCTTCCGCCAGGTCGGGCAGTGCACATGCGCTCCCCGTTTACACAGTTCACAGGTTCCACAGGGCGCATGGTGATGCACAATCACGCGATCGCCCACCTGAAAGCCTTGCACACCTTGCCCTACTGCCTCAACCTCGCCCACCAGTTCGTGTCCGGGCACGAGGGGGGCTTTTTGGCGCATGTACCAGTCCATAATCTCGCCCGTGCATAGCCCACACGCCCGCAATCGGACGAGCAGTTCCCCTTCCCCAAGCTCAGGAAGGTTCACCTCCTGCCACTCCAAAGTGCCATCTGCCTGATAGAACCAAGCGCAACTCCTCATGAGTGTAGCCCCTTAGAGGAGGTCAGCCTGCAAGATTCCCAACACTTTACTCACTGCCGATTTCACCAAGCAACTTCTTCAAAGATTCAACCAATACGGGTACATCTTGTTGCACGGTATCCCACACGCGTGATGAATCAACCTCAAAGTAGCCATGAACTAAGCGGTTCCTCATCCCAATAATCTGCCCCATGGGATGTTCGGATAAGACTCTCGAATAGTGTTGGAAACACGAGATGCTGCCTCTCCGATGATTTCTAAGGACTTAGTGATAGCTCGTTGGTACAGCAAACTTTGCTCAAACTGCTCAAAGGTTATCTCGCGAACAAATTCCATAACCTCTTCCGCAGCATTCAACATGTCAATCAAGTAAGCCTTATCGCGACGCATAGAGAATCTCTGCGGATTGGAGTATCATTTGGCGTCGGATAGGATTGCGACTACGCACGATTGCCGAACGCTCCACCAAATCGACGGGGCGACCAAACAGTTCGGACAGCTCGAACTGCATCTGGGCAAGGTCAAGCAAAGTTGGGCGCGCGGAGGGCAGAAACTCCACCATCACATCGATATCGCTTTCCGAGGTGAACTTGTCCGTCAGCACCGAACCGAACACTGCCAGCTCAGCTATACCCCAGCGTTGGCAGAACTCTTCCAGCGCTTGCAGGTCACATTTCAGGCGTTCTTGTAGGAGTGCGTTCATCGTATACGAATTGTACCTCTTAGAGAGCAGGTACAAGTCTGCAAACCAAAAACTTAGAGGCAGGTTATTCCAGCCAGCGTACCTCTGCATGGGGGATAATGCCTGCCTCGGCGCCTTGTCGTAGGAACTCACGAATGGCGGTTCGCCCGCGTTCGCCCATGTCCAGCGTCAGCGCATTTACATACATGCCTACAAATCGGTCGGCGGTCGTTGGTTCCATCCCACGCCCGAACCGAAGCGCATACTCCAGCGCACGCTCACGCTGTTCCAGCCCTATCCGAATGCTCTCGCGGAAGGCACGCGCAATCTCTATCTGCACCGAACGGGGCAAATCAGCGCGTACCGCGTTAATGCCTAACGGCAAGGGCAATCCATTCGTGCGCTCTGCCCACCACGCGCCCAAATCCAACAGCAGATGCAGTCCCGCCTGCTGATAGGTAAGTTGCCCCTCGTGAATAAGTAGCCCCACCGCTACCTCACCCGACTGAACCGCTGACATAATCTGGTCAAATGGCATCTCGATTGTGCGGGCGTTGGGCAGAAAAAGGCGCAGGGCTAAATAGGCACTGGTGAGCTTCCCCGGCACCGCAATCGTATGCTCACTCAGCGACTCTAAGGGTAGGGCTTCCCGCGCCACCAATCGGGGACCATATCCATCCCCGAAGCTGGCACCCTGATTGAGAACCAAGTAGCGGTCTGCCACATAGGCAAGGTTATGCACCGACATGGCAGTGAACTCCAGCCTGCCCCCCCGCGACCATTCGTTGAGCGTCTGAATGTCGCGCAGGATATGCTCAAACTGAAGCGGAGTGTCGACCAGCCCTTCTGCAAGCGCCCAGAACATGAAGGCATCGTCGGCATCGGGGCTATGTCCTAAGCGAATCGTCATTTGCTCGCCTCCTGCGGACTTGCTTTGGCGACTGCCTTCTGCTTCGCCTCCTCAAACCCCTTTGCAATAATCTCGGCGATGCTCTCGTCGAATATCGGTTGGATTTGCACATCGGAGCTTTGTAGGAAAGTGAACCGACTGGCGAGCCACCAGCTGCTGGCGACCTCCGAGCGAATGATGGGCGCCGCCCAGAACTGGTCGCCAATCAGCACCAGCAGCCGTTCATCACGGGGACGCTCACCCAGCGCACGGAAGCGCGCCACCCGCTGGCGTGCATAGTGCCATAACCGAGCGCGCCCCTCCTTCGTCAAGCGCAGATGCACCACCGAGAAGCGTGGTTGCGCACGCAAAGTCTCAGCTTCGCGGGTCTCCACCCATACTTTCTCGATATGCGCTTCTGTGAGAATCACGGGGCAGACCTGTACCACCTCTTCCACAGGCACGCGCTTGAAATCTTCGGGTGCCTCACGGGTGGGGTCATCAGGATAGAAATCGGGGCGGGCAAACCCGCGCGTTTCGCGCAACTGCTGAACCACTTTGGGCACCTCGTGCGTGATGATAATGCGCCACCGTCGCTCCTCCATCTCTTGCGAGGGAAAGCCCAGCACCGTGAACGCAGACGGTTTGAGCGGGGTCAGATTCAGTCGGCTTGCTTGCCAATATCCTAAAGCAATATTGCCCACATAGAGAACCGCCAACCCGATGAGTACGAGCCAGATAAGGCGTGAGGTGGAGCGTCGCCCTGTTCGCATGATAGCAAGATTGTACCTGATAAGAGGTATACTCGCAGGCGTATGGCGCAACCGCTGGGCTACTGGATGCTGGTTCTGCACACACACATTCCGTATGTGCTGACTCACGGCAAATCGCCTCACGGAACCGACTGGCTGGTCGAAGCCTGCACCGAGTGCTACCTGCCCCTGTATGAGATGACCTCACGCCTCGCCCAGCAGGGCATTCCTGCCCGCTACACGCTGAGTCTGACCCCAGTGCTTCAAGAGCAGTTAGCGCATCCTGCTTTTCGAGACGAGCTCGTCCGCTACCTGCAGGAGAAGCAAGCCTATGCCCAAGCCGATATGCAGGCGTTCCTTCAGCGCTCTGAGCGGTGGATGGCAGGGTTAGCCTACTATTGGCACGAGTACTATGCCCACCGCCTCACCCAGTTCGAGAGCCTGCAAGGCGACCTTTTGGGCGGGTTCCGACAGCTTCAGGATGCAGATATGATAGAGATTGCCACCAGCGCAGGCACGCACGGCTACCTTCCCCTAATAGGGCACGATGCCTGTGTGCGTGCGCAGGTGTTGCTGGGCGTGGAGACCTATCGACGCCACTTCGGACGCCAGCCCAACGGGTTCTGGCTTCCAGAGTGTGCCTACCGTCCGGGCTACCGATGGAGCGCACCCGTCGGGGGAGCGGTGATTCCACCCTCCGAGCGCGCTGGTATCGAGCAGTTCCTCAGCGAAGCAGGTGTCCGCTATTTCTTCGTGGACACTCATATGCTCCGAGGGGGCGCACCCTTGGGCACTTATTTAGACCGTTTCCCTGCACTTGCACGCCTCTATAAGCAATTTGCGCGCCACTATCGGGGCGAGGTTGCCGAGCGTTCGCCTTACCGTGCCTATCAAGTGCCTGCGCCCAGCGATCTGGCGGTCTTTGCACGCGACCCTACCACCACCCTGCAGGTATGGAGCGGTGAGCATGGCTATCCGGGCGACGCACGCTATCTGGAGTTCCACAAGCAACACTATCCAGGACGCCTGCGCTACTGGCGTGTGAGCGAGAACAAGGCGGATTTGGGTGCGAAACAGCCCTATGTGCCCTATCAGGCGTTCGAGGCGGTGCAGACGCATGCCGAGCATTTCGTGGGGCTACTCAAGCGCGTGCTGGGAGAGTATCGTGCCCAAACAGGCGAGTCAGGCGTGCTGGTCTCGATGTACGATACCGAGCTGTTCGGGCACTGGTGGCACGAGGGACCCGAATGGCTCTATGCGGTCATCCAACGAATCGCAGGCGACCCCGAGCTGGAGATGCTCACAGGCTCGGACTATCTGGAGCAGTTTCCCCCAGAGGAGGTGGTTCTGCTTCCAGAAGGCTCATGGGGCGAGGGAGGCTTCCATGCGGTGTGGCTGAACGAGGACACTGCTTGGGTATGGGAGCATCTCTATCGTGCGGAGGCACGCTTCCTGAGCCTGTTGCAACGATATGGGCAAGAGACCTCGCTTCAGCCTTATCTTCAGCAGTTGGCGCGGGAGTTGCTCCTACTGCAGTCATCCGACTGGAGTTTCCTGATTACCACGCAGTCTGCTCGCGACTATGCGGAGGTGCGCTTCCGCGACCACTGGCGTCGCTTTGAGGGCATAGCGGAGCTGATCGAGCAACTCGCACAGGGCACGGCACCCGACCCTCACCTACAAGCCCTTTATACCGAAAGCACCCAGCGCGATGCCCTCTTCCCCAACTTAGACCTCCGCCTGTGGCAGTAGGTATACTCTATATCCCGATGATTGACTACACTAAACTCAAGTTGGCACTGAAACACTTAGAGGCACAGCTCGCCAATCTTCATGCCTCCTCCCAGAGGGAGGAGTTAACTCCCTTAGACCGTGACGCAATAGCCGAGTCGACCATTCACCGCTTCGAAACCGCCTATGACACTCTGTGGAAAACGCTCAGGCGTTATCTCATCGTAGTGCTGGGTTTGACGGAAGTGCCAAACTCACCCAAACCTGTCTTCAAAGAGGCGGATGCTAACAGTCTTTTAGGAGGTCGTATTCAACAGTGGCTTACATATGCGAACGCCCGAATCGATACTGCTCACGACTATAGCGAACGAAAGGCGAAGGCGGCTTTGGCGATTATCCCCGACTTCCTAACCGACGCAATTGCGCTCTACGAAACGATGACAGGGGAGCGATGGGGATGAACCAGATGCTCCAACTTACTGCAGAGGAGCGTGCCCTGCTGGAACGGCTCCTGCGCGAGTACCTGCCCGGTGTCAAGGTGTGGGCTTACGGCTCTCGGGTGCGGGGCACGGCTCGCCCGAATTCCGATTTAGACCTTGTGGTGTTTGCAAGGGAAGACCAGCGGATTGCGGTTGGCGAGCTTCGGGACGCTCTTGCCGAGAGCGACCTACCCTTCAAAGTCGACCTGCACATCTGGGACGACCTACCCGAAACCTTCCACCGCCAGATAGAGGCGTGCTATGTGGAACTCTGTCCTGAGGGATAAGATAAAGCTTCCCCTTAATGGGGCTGGTTTACCAACACTTCGGCAATCTGAATGAGCATGCAAGCATGCTCGTAGGGTTGGTCAGAAAACTGCTCAGCAATCTGCAGGGCACGCTCCAGTTGCCCTGAAGTAGTGAGGTAGTGGGCGACCCACTCAAGTGCGCGGGCACGTATAAAATAACACTGACCGGTTTCAATCTGAAGGGCGACCTGAAGGGCTTCGTCTGTGTGTCCTATCTTGGCGAGCGAGCGGGCTATCGCTTCGTAGGCATCGTTGCGCTCGTGGGCACTTTGAATCTGAACTGCAAGGCGACGCGCGAGGTCAACAATTCGTTTTGCCTGCGATACCTGCCTCACTGTCGGCTTTCGATTGGGATGAGTATCTACTAAGTAGTTTGCAATCTCGCAGAGTTTAGTTACGCGATTGAGCTTATCGTGAATAAGTTGCGCTGTTCTCAACGCTTGGTTAAATTTGCGAGCTCGTGCTTCGGCAAATGCGATTTCGCCGTAGACAAGGTCGCGCGAGTTGGGGTCGCTGATATGGCGTGCTGTCTCATGTGACTCTTCTATAAAGCCGAACTCTGCTTGGTCATGCCCTATCCAACCTAAGGTATCGAAGCGCAATTGAGGGTCTTCAATCGCAAGCGCGGTTTGAACGGCTCTTTCAAATGTTTCTCTTGCATAGTCTTTCAACCCTGCATCTGCAAAGGCGACTGCGATTGCATGGAATGCACCTGCACGAGGTTGAGGCTCATCCAGCTGTTCCACTGTCTGAATTGCTTGTTCGAACAGACCAGCTTGGGCTTGAAAACTGGCGATTTGGATGAGCGTGTCTGAAAGCTTCTCAGTATCCGTAATCTGATGAGCCACACGGATTGCCTCAGCAAAAGTCTGTTGTGCCAGCTCATGCTCTACTGCCTTATGTTGGAGTTCTGCAATCTGCGCCAGTGTCTTTGCGCGATGGTACGGGTCTTCTATGAAGCTGACTGTTTGTATTGCGTCGGCAAGCCAGCCGAGCTGGGCTTGAACTTCGGTGATATACGAGAGAGCACTATCACGCCTCGAGGTACCAGTGTCTTTACGAGTGATTTCGACTGCTTGCGCCAAGGTGCGCTGTGCCTGTTGGTTCAAGCCCTGCTCGCTTTGGCGTATCGCGATTCTCGCTAAGACGAGACCTTGGCCACTGGCACGCCTATCTGCCTGACTCAGCGTTTGAAACGCTTCCTCGAATAGCCCCACTTCGGCTTGAGAGTTAGCAATACCACCGACGATGATTGAACGCTGTTCTTTGTCTTCGTGTTGAAGAGCGCGTTGGATAGCGTGTTGGAAGGTGCGTCGCGCCTGGCTTGGATGCCCATGCTTCGCTTGATGGAGTGCTATCCGACTAAGACACATGGCTCCCAAGTCAGGATTAGGTATCTGAAGAGCAGTCTGAATCGCATGCTCGTAATGCCCTGCTTTCGCTTGCAGACCAGCGATGCGAGACAGGAGCGCCGTCCGCTGGTTTGTCTCAACTTGCTTAAGTGCTTGTTGTATTCGTTCCAGAATCTCACCCATGTCCATTTCAGTACACAGGCAGGTTAGGGTCTACCTCTTGGGCGTACTGGTTCATTCCGCCCGTGAGGTTCTTCACCTTGCCGAAGCCCATCGCCATCAGCAGGCGCGTGATTTGGGCACTGCGCCCACCCGAACGGCACACCACCACTATCTCATCTGCAGGGTTCAGTTCGTGCACGCGTTCAGGCACTTGTGCCATCGGGATATGCACAATATTCGGCAGTCGGCTAATCTCCAGTTCGAACGGCTCGCGCACATCCAGTATCACCAGCGGTTCGCCTCGGTCGAGCCGTGCCTTCAGCCCTTGGGGAGTGATGGAGGGAAGCGCCTCAGCATGAACCATCTCTTCGCCCCGAATCCCACAGAACTCGGCGTAGTCGATGAGTTCGCGCACGGTGGGGTTCTCACCGCACACAGGGCAGTTCGGGTCTTTGCGCAGTTTCAGCTCGCGCCAGCGCATCGCAAGGGCGTCCAGCAGGAGCAACCGCCCGATTAGAGGCTCTCCTGCACCCAAGATGAGCTTGATGGTCTCGGTTGCCTGCACCAGCCCGATTAGTCCGGGTAGGATACCCAGCACGCCCCCCTCTGCACAGCTCGGCACTAAGCCAGGAGGCGGTGGCTCAGGATAGAGACAGCGGTAGCACGGACCGTACTGCGCCCAGAAGACCGATGCTTGCCCCTCAAAGCGGAAGATACTGCCGTACACATTCGGCTTGCCCAACAGCACGCAGGCATCGTTCACAAGGTAGCGCGTGGGGAAATTGTCCGTGCCGTCCACGATGATATCGAAATCCTGCATAATCTCCAGCGCATTCTCGGAGGTCAGGCGCGTCTCGAACGGGATTACATTCACATAAGGGTTCACCGCCCGAATCTTCTCGATGGCGGACTGCAGTTTCGGTTGCCCGACATCACTGGTGAAGTGAATAATCTGGCGCTGGAGGTTAGTGTAGTCCACCACATCGAAGTCCACCAGCCCGATAGTGCCCACTCCTGCGGCGGCGAGGTAGAGCGCAAGGGGCGACCCCAGCCCGCCCGTGCCAATTAGAAGCACCCGCGCCGCCTTCAAACGACGCTGACCCTCCATCGTGACTTCGGGCATAATCAGGTGGCGACTATAGCGCAACACCTCTTCTTGAGAGAGCGAAACCGCCTGCAATCGCTCCTCGCTAATCACACTGGGGATACGACGCTCGGTGGCGGTGGCGGAACTACCCCCTGCGACGGAGGGCACAATCATCAGTTCCGATTGCTCGGTGAGGGGAGTGTCTAACCCCTGTAGGTGGCGAACATCCTCATCACCCAGATAGAGATTGACGAAACTGCGCAGGCGTCCGTCTTCGTGGAACAGGTGCGGTTGGAGCTTCGGATAGGCTCTTACAAGACTCTCCAGCGCCTCACGCACCGTGCTGGCTTCCACTTTCACACTCGGTTGCTGGTCTGCGTACGCTCGCAAAGCCGTTGGGATATGAATCGTTGGCATAGGAACCTCCTTAGGGTTTGTATTTTTGGATAATCTGTTGGAACGCTGGGGTGTTTCGGATCGAGTCGAAATCGGGGTCGCGTTCGGCAAGTGGTACGAGGCTGGCATCCAGTTCTAAGGCGCGTTGAAGGTGAACAAGTGCCTTCATGGCGTCGCCTGCAAGTGCAAGCATGCAGGCATAGTTATAGTGAGCGGTGGCATCGTTGGGCATGTCGCGCAGGATTTCCTCGAAAATCGCTGCCGCTTCTCGGTAGCGCTTCTGTTCGTAGAGTCGGAAGGCACGGTCTTGCCGACGGAAGGCGAGTTGCATCGTCAGCAGGCGTCGAAGTTCCTGTACGGGTTCGGGATGGTCATCCACGCGCAGGTCGATATAGCGGTCATCAAAGCCTGCGTAGCCACCGCCTTTGCGCGCCACGAGAATTGCGGCGGACTGCTTGCCCCGCGAATCGCCTCCAGCGCGCTCGCCTGCTTCCAGCGACGCCATCAGTTTCAGCGCCAGTTCGCCCTGAGTGTTCTGGAACGCCTCCGCCATCGCCTTGACGACTTCCTCGCCTGTGAGGATATTGCCCTGCACAGCGAAGTTCTTGCCGGCAATCCCACCTGCCCACGCAATGCACTGCTTCCCTGTGTAGGTAGCAGAGCGTCCACGCGCATCTACCACGCCTAACTGGCGTTGGTCGCGCCCCTTGTCGGCAGAGGTGAGCCTGCGCACCACCTGCTCAGGCGAGAGCCGTCGCTCCAGCAGTTGTAGCCCGCGCGGTCCGTAGGTCGTGTTGCCGAAGGCTTGAGTGGCTATTGCCCCTACCCCTGCTTTGGCATACGGTACGACCGAGCCAACCGCCAGAAACTTCGAGGCGACCGCAACGCCCACATCGCCTGTTGCAGGGTCTGCCCCTACGACCGAAAAAGTTCCAAATGCGCCCTGCATGGAAAGCCTCCCGATTTAGTTAGCGTGGCTAAATTATACCCTACCCCTATCGCGTACGGGTCACCTTCTGCAATCCGCGGGGCTGGTCGGGGTTAAGGTCGCGTGCGAGCGCAAGGTGAAAGGCGAACAACTGTCCCAGCACCGCGTACACAATCGGTGAGACCTTCTCGTCCACCTCAGCCGTGAGTTCAATTGGGGTACGGGCAAGGCGCAGGATTTCGGGCTGATGAGCGAAGATAATGGTCTCTGCCCCGCCTTCACGCAGTTTGACCGCGCTTTCCAGCACTGTCGGGAAGGTAGCCCCATCGGGCGCAAACAGCAGGCAGGGGAAGCCCGGCTCAATCAGCGCAAACGGACCGTGCATGAAATCAGCCACCGAGTAGGCTTTGCACACCACATAGCAGGTCTCGATGAGCTTGAGGGCGGTCTCCATCGCAGTGCATTGATTAATCCCGCGTGCAAGCGCGACACATTCGCGCATGTAGCGGTAGCGGTCTACGATTTCAGCGATGTGGGGTTCGGTTTCGAGTGCTTGCTCTACGAGGTCGGCGGTCTTGTGGAGGTTTTTAGTCGCTTTCGACTCACCCTTGTAAGCCTGCGACAGTAAGTAGATGACCCCAAGCGTGCCCGTATAGGTCTTCGTCGCAGCGACGCTCTGCTCTGTTCCTGCTCGAATCTGCAGGCAGAACTGGCTCACCTGGGCGAGTTGGGAGGTCGGCTCGTTCGTGATAGCAACGGTAAGTGCTCCACTGGCGCGTGCATGGGCGAGGTACTCAATCACATCGGGTGCCTCACCCGACTGAGAGATTCCGACCACCATACACCCTTTCAAGTTCAGCCGTGCGCCATAGAGCGTCACGACCGAAGGCGCCGCCAAGCCACAGGGGAGACCATTTTCTATCTCAAACAGGTACTTGAAATACTGCGCTGCGTTATCGGAAGTGCCACGCGCTGCAAGGATGAGCGTATGGGTCTCCAACTCGCGCATTTGGCGTGCAACGGTCTGGATAGCACTCCACTCTTCATCGGCTATCCGACGCAGGACATCAGGCTGTTCATAAACCTCAGCGCGCATCGAGTAGGCTTTCATTAGCCCCTCCTTATCCTGCAGGTATAATCAGCTGACGGCTCACCTCGTTGATGTCCGCACAGCCTGTTAGCCCTAAGGCAAGTTCAAACTCGGCGATGAAATTGCGCAGGTAGGTACGCACACCCTCTTCCCCACCGATTGCGAGCGCCCACATCACGGGACGCCCCAATAGCACTGCTTGCGCCCCAAGAGCTAACGCCTTCAGCGCATCGGAACCACAGCGTATCCCGCTATCAAAGAGCACGGGAATCCGCCCTTCTACCGCATCCACAATCGCAGGCAGAGCCGAAAGCGCAGGGATGGCACCATCGACCTGACGCCCACCGTGATTAGAGACGATGATACCGTCCACGCCCCGACGAACTGCCTCGCGCGCATCATCGGGGTGCAGAATGCCCTTGAGCAGAATGGGTATCTGCACCTGCTCGCGCAAGAACGCCAGGTCGTCCCAAGTGAGGCTGGAGTTGCCGAATATCTGGGCAAACTGAAGAACCGCACTGACAGGGTCTTCTTCAGGCGGGCTGGCGAGCAGAGAGCGGAACACCGGGTCGGTGAAATAGTTCGCTAAGCCCTCCCCCTGCATAAAGGGTAGATAGGCATGCCTTAGGTCGCGCGGGCGCCACGCCAGCATGTGGGTGTCGAGCGTGACCACAATCGCTTGATAGCCCGCTTGCTCTGCCCGACGCACGAAACTGCCTGCCACCTCGAAGTTCTTGCTCCAGTAGAGCTGGAACCAGCAGGGCGCATCACCCATCACTTCCGCTACCTGCTCAATAGAGTAGGAGGAGACGGTGCTAAGCACAAACGGGATGCCCAGACTCGCACAGGCTTTGGCAGTGGCGAGTTCACCATCAGGATGGATAATCTTCTGTACCCCTACAGGCGCCACCATTATCGGGGTGCGATAGGTGTGCCCGAACAGGTGGATGCTCAGGTTGCGCTGAGCCACATTCCTCAAAATTCGTGGCACAAGCCACCATCGATCGAAGGCATACAGGTTGGCATTGGCGGTTGTCTCCAGCCCTGCGCTCCCCGCAACATAGTCGAACGCTTCGGGCTTGAGCTTCTCACGAGCAGAGTTTTCCAGTTCACTGTAGGTAAGTGGGAAAGTCTCTGGCTGACCGAATAGCCCTTTTTGATACATCTCCAGCTGGCGTTCCATTCCTGTTTCCATACGAACCCTCCATGAAGGCAGAGTTCGCCCCCTAAACGCCAAATCCTACCACTTCTTCAGCGACTCAGGTATCCTCAGTACCATGCGAGTCGATTTGCGCTCCGATACGGTGACCTTGCCTACCCCAGAGATGCGTCGTGCGATGGCGGAAGCCGAGCTAGGCGACGATGTCTATGGCGAAGACCCCACCGTTAATCGTCTGCAAGAGCGTGTGGCAGAACTGCTGGGACACGAGGCAGGACTCTTCTGCCCTTCGGGCACGATGGCGAACGAGATTGCTATTAAAGTCTGGACTCAGCCGATGGACGCTATCTTGGTGGATGCCGAAAGCCATATTCTGCATTATGAGTTAGCGGGTCCTGCAGTGCTGTCAGGCGTGATGATGGACACCTACCCGATTGCTAATGGCAAGATTGACCCCCATACTATCCCTCCGCTCATTCGTGTTGCGGATGACCATACCCCTGGCACCACCTTGCTGTGTTTGGAAAACACCCACAACCGCTGTGGGGGAACGATTCTGCCCCCTGAACAGATGCCGAAGTTCCGCATGATTGCCAGCACCCACTCGCTGAAGGTTCACTTAGACGGGGCGCGCCTCTGGAACGCTTGCGTTGCGCTTGGAGTCCCACCGACAACTTGGACGCGCTATGTCGACTCGGCGATGGTAGCCTTCTCGAAGGGTCTTTGTTGCCCAGTGGGGTCGGTGCTGGTCGGGTCAAAGGAGTTTATTCAGGAGGCGCATCGAGTACGCAAGTTGCTGGGTGGCGGGATGAGGCAGGTTGGGGTTCTCGCTGCGCCCTGTCTGGTGGCGTTGGACACGATGATCGACCGCCTTGCTGAGGACCACGCCCGCGCCCGACGCCTTGCGGAAGCGATTGCGGAACTGCCCGGCTTCTCGGTGAACTTAGAAACGGTACAGACGAACATGGTCTATGTGCATACCCAGCGCCCTGCCCCCGAGGTCGAACGCGCTTTGGGGGAACGAGGCGTGCTCTGCTTGGCATTAGACCGCCACCGCCTCCGCCTCGTGACCCACAAAGATGTAGACGACGCGGGGATAGAGGTTGCAATCCGAGCGTTTCAGGAGCTGGCACGCTCATGAGTTGGCTACTGGCAGGCTACTATGGCTACCGCAACTGGGGCGATGAGGGTTCACTGGCGACGCTCTTGCAGGTGTTGGACTCTGCGCAGTGTACTGTGCTGTCGGGCGACCCTGAGTTCACAGAGCGAACTTACGGGATTCGCGCTCTGCATAGGATGGAACTCCGTACCGTGCGCCAAGCGATACGCCACTCCGACGCGCTCATTCTGGGTGGCGGAAGCCTGCTCCAAGACGCCACCAGCCTACGCTCCCTGCTCTACTACTTGACGCTCATCCGCTGGGGACTGAAAGCGCACGGTCGAGTGTGGCTGGTTGGGCAAGGCATTGGACCGCTCCAGCGTCCCCTTAGCCGATGGCTCACCGCAAAGGTGCTGAACCGCGTGCCCCTGCTGAGCCTGCGTGATGAAGAGTCAGCAGAGCTATTGCGCTCTATCGGGGTGCGTGTGCCTATGCGTGTGGATGCAGACCTTACATTGGCACTCCAGCCAGCCGAACCGCACTGGCAACCACCCACCGAGCGTCCCTGCGTTGGATTAGCCCCGCGTGCGTGGCGAGACGCACCTGTTGAGTCGGCATTGATCACCCTCTGCCACCACCTGTCGGAACAGGGTTTCGTCCCTGTGCTGATGCCGATGCAAGAGTCGCAAGACCGTACCTTATGCGAGAGGATTGCCTGTGCTACAGGTGCCCTGCTTTTACCCGAACCAATCCACCCTGCGCAGTTGCTGGGCGCAATGAAGGGGCTTGAGGCAACGGTAGCGGTTCGCTTGCACGGAGCCATCTTCGCCCTGTCGGTAGGGGTACCGACGCTCTGCGTGGCGTACGACCCCAAAGTGCGCGCCCTTGCCGAGCAGGTAAGCATGCCCACCGTTGCTCTGGATGCCCATCTGACCACTCAGCTCCCTATGGCTTGGGACTCATTCCGAGCGCAACTCTCTCATCTGCGTGCCTCCTTGCCCGCAAAAGTGGAACTCCTAAGGGAGCGGGTGAGGGGGTTGTTGGAATATCTGCATCACCTTGTTCAGAAATCCAAGCCCACCTGAGCCAGCTCACTCAAATGGGAGTGGTACTTGGCAACTTTGCTATAAGACCAGAACTTCAAATGGGGGCGTATAGCATCGAACTGCCGTTGGCTAATGGTATCCTCAAACTGTCGCTGGCGTGCATCGTCCGCTACTATATGAAGACTAACGCGAAAATCGATGAACTCACCAAACTTGACCAACGCGCTTACAAAGTTTGTGGTGTGCTCTACTTCAAAAAACGCTTCAGGAAAGCCTCTTTCGTTCATCCAGACCACATCAATGGTGCTTGCTTTCTCCACTAATCTCGGATAGGTGAAAGGCGGTAGTGCTTGCAAGCTTACCAAATTACCCAACCTATGGTTGAGGAACGACTTATTCTGATCTTGGCGCGGCACGAAGGTCTGATACCGTTTCAGGTTGCCGATTTCCACCAGTAAACCTTGAAAATAACTATGGTCGAACTGCTGATGTTGCTCGGGGGTAGCAGTTGTATCGAGTCGGAGCTGTTTGAGAATCTGATCCTCGTATTCTTTTAGCCCCCACAATCCTGGGCGAATCTTGAAAAATAGCTCGGGGCGTGTCTGCAGGATGCGACGAATGGTAGCATAAGGAGTTTTTGTGCCCCAAGTGCAGTCAGGAATTGCCAACGCTCTGCGGTAGATGTCACCGAGAGTAGCAACCCCTCCGCTTGCTTTTAGTGCTTGTACCACCGCCTCGTGTTGCTTCATTTTACGCCTCTTCAGAGCCTGATATTGTACAGTAGGATATCATACCCCTACTTTGCCTTCCTCACTCCCAAGCTGTGCTATAATACTTATACTGAGGAGGCGATTGTTATGGTACGAACCCTTACGAGTCTTGCCTGTGTCTCAGTGGTGGCAGGTGCTTTGTACGCTCAGACCACTTGGACACCACTTGGCAACTGGGAACTGGTAGAACGATTAGACGATGTACAGATCGTTCAGGTGCTTCGTTCGGATGATGTTTTCCGCCCTACCTTCAAGGGCTGGACACCCAGTGATAGTTTAGGAAGCGACTTCTTTCCTGCGGACAACCGATGGGGCTCTCTTCTTTATAACCGTCTCCCGACCGCTGGTTCTTACTACGCTTACGAGTCCTACGACATTATGCTGGACGATGTGAATATTAATCCTCAGCTTGACCCTTCAGGTCAAGGGCGCTTTACGCTCCGGCGGGTGGAGATAGCAGTCTTCTTCCCTGCTCCAGGGATTTATGAAATACAGGGGCGTTGGACAGGCTCGGACGGCAGTTTTCCTCCGTATCCTACCGATTCCGAACCTCAAACCTTTCTCCCTCCCAACACAGGACCGTTTTATCTCAATGTGCCTCAAGAGGGGGTATGGCGACTTGCTACGAATGCTACCAAAGAGTTGTGTACCGTGCAGACGGGACGGATGGGAGACGAAGGTACTTGCCCTAATCGATTCAATCTCTATCTCGGTCTTCTGCTCTCACCACCCGCAGCTTGGGTGTGTGGAGCACTGCCTGGCACCGACTGCAATATGGACTACTTCCTGCTTTATCTACCGAACGACCCCGACGGACCGTATGTTGCAGCACGGTTCAACGAAGCACCTGCAACCTTTGCCCTCCGTGTTTATGGGATTGCTTCACCTTCACAGACCACCTTGCAGGGCACCATCACTGTTGAGGGCTTCACGGGGAGCTACGCAGGGCGCCAAGCAACGGTCAAGGTCAAAATCGGCAACACTATCGACACCTACACCGTCACGCTGGGTGCTGGAGGGAGCTACTCGCTTGCAGTCAACGGCACTGGCTCGGCAGAGGTGTTGGTGCAACTTCAGCCTGGCTTGAAAAAGAAGGCAGGAGTCAATCTCTCTGGTGGAACCGTCAACCAGAACTTCACCCTCACCAACGGCGATGTGAACGGGGATAATGTGGTTGATGATGCCGACCTGCTCGCTGTGCTGTTCGAATTCGGTGGGAGTGCCACCCAGAGCGATGTGAATGGCGACGGGGTGGTCGATGATGCTGACCTACTAATCGTGCTGTTCAACTTTGGCGCCACAGGCGACGAGTTCTAACGGTTCACAGAGTGATATCGAGGTGAGTTTCATCTTCAGAGCGCGGGCATTTCTGCCTGCGCTCCTTTGCCTACTACTTCCGTTCGGTATAATCTCGGTTGTAGCAAGGGAGGCAAAAATGGCAACGACTTATGAAGCCGATGTGGTAGTGCTGGGTGCAGGTCCCGGTGGCTATGTGTCTGCCATTCGAGCGGGACAACTCGCCAAAGAGCGAGGCGGTTCGGTTATCTGTATAGAACGGGAATATTTAGGTGGAACCTGTCTTAACTGGGGCTGTATCCCCAGTAAAGCGATGATTGCCCACGCAGAACGCTATCAACATGTGCTCCATGCAGGTGAAATGGGCATCCTTATCGAGGGCAAGGTGAGTTACGACTTTGCCAAGATGCAAGCCCGCAAAGAGAAAATCGTGCAGACCCTGAGGAACGGCATCGCCACCCTCTTCAAAAAGAATGGGGTACAGTCCGTTGAAGGGATCGGCAAACTGATTGACCCCCATACGATAGAGGTCACCCAAGCCGATGGCAGGCGCGTGCTTGTACGGGGCAAGAATATTATCCTCGCCACAGGCTCCAGCGTGATGCAGATTAACATCCCCGGTTTGCAAGGCGAGAATGTGTGGACGAGCGATGACGCTGTGAACGCACCCTTTGTGCCTGAAAGCATGCTGATATTGGGTGCAGGCGCGGTGGGCGTGGAGTTCAGTTATGTGTTCAATGCGCTCGGCTCGAAGGTCACGGTGGTGGAGATGATGCCCCAAATCCTGCCCACATTCGACCCCGATGTGGCACAGGAGGCGGAGCGCGCGCTCGGCAGGCAGGGGATTAAGTTCATCACGAACGCCACGCTGAAATCGGCTGAGCGCGTGGGCGATAAGTGGCTCTGCTATGTGGAGACGCCCAAGGGTGTGGAGACTCACGAGGTTCAACTTGTGCTGATTGGCGTGGGGCGTAAGCCGAATGTGGAAGGCATCGGGCTGGAGACTGTTGGCATTCAGATGAACAAGCGATGGGTGGCGGTCGACGAGAGGATGCGCACGAACATCCCCCACATCTACGCTATAGGGGACATCACGGGGATTGCCCCCCTTGCCCATGTCGCCAGTGCGCAGGGCATCGTCGCAGCGGAAAACTGCTTCGGGGCGGAACGCCGAATGGACTACCGTGCCATCCCGAATGTGGTCTACACAGTGCCCGAGGTGGCGGGCGTCGGACTTACCGAACAGCAGGCGCGCGAGCAGGGCTATGAGGTTAAAATCGGCAAGTTCCAGCCCGGTATCTTGGGGCGTGCGATGGCGGTCGGTGAGCGTGGTGGGCTGGTCAAAGTGGTCGCTGATGCGAAGTATGGGCAGATATTAGGCGTGCATATCTGCGCCTCCCACGCCAGCGACTTGATTCAGGAGGCGGTGCTGGCAATCAAACTCGAAGCCACGCTGGACGAGATGGTCGATACCATTCACCCGCACCCGACGATGGTGGAAGCCCTAATGGAGGCGTTCCACGATGCGGCGGGGCACTGCATCCACAAGGCGTGAGCAAGGGGGCAGTTTTGCCCCCTACGAAGCCCGTTGAATATCTTCAGCGGTTAGTAGCTGAGGTTCTTTGTGCTCCGTGATGCACTCTTCGGTGATGACCACGCGCTTCACCTCAGGATTGGAAGGCACCTCATACATCGCACTCAGCATGACATCTTCCAAAATGGAGCGCAGAGCGCGTGCCCCAGTCCCTCGACGCAAAGCTTCGCGTGCCACCGCCCGCAACGCCTCCTCTTTCACTACTAACTCCACGCCGTCCAGCTCGAAGAACTTTCGATACTGCTGGACAAGGGCGTTCTTCGGCTCGACCAGGATGCGCATCAGGGTTTCTTCATCCAGTGCATCGAGGGTAGCAATTACAGGCAAGCGCCCGATAAATTCGGGGATTAGCCCGAACTTGAGCAGGTCTTCAGGCATCACATGCTGAAGCAGGTCGCCCACATTGCGCTTTTTTCGGCTTTCGGGATTCGCCCGAAAGCCCATCGATTGCTGGTGCAGGCGTCGTTCGATAATCTGGTCTAAGCCTTCGAATGCGCCCCCACAGATAAACAGGATGTTGGTGGTGTCGATCTGGATGAACTCCTGATGCGGGTGCTTGCGCCCGCCTTGAGGGGGCACATTGGCAATGGTGCCTTCTAATATTTTAAGCAACGCCTGTTGGACGCCCTCCCCAGAAACATCGCGCGTGATGGAGGGGTTATCGGCTTTGCGGGCAATCTTGTCGATCTCATCGATGTAGATAATCCCACGCTCTGCCGCTTTGATGTCCATATCTGCCGCTTGGATGAGCCGAAGCAGGATGTTCTCCACATCTTCACCCACATAGCCTGCTTCTGTAAGCGCGGTGGCGTCTGCAATTGCAAACGGCACATTCAGAATGCGCGCCAGGGTCTGGGCGAGCAGAGTCTTCCCACTGCCAGTGGGACCAATCAGCAAAATGTTGCTCTTTTGGAGTTCCACATCGGTGCTGGTGCCCGCTTTCAGTCGCTTGAAGTGATTGTAGACGGCAACGGAGAGCACGCGCTTGGCGCGGTCCTGCCCCACCACATACTGGTTCAGCACACGGTAGATGTCTTTCGGCTTAGGGATGGTCTCAGTAGTGGCATAGCGTGCGCCTACTGCGGTCTCGTTTCTTAAGATATTGTTTGCTAACTGCACACAGTCGGCGCAGACACCGCCGTGCATGCCCAAAATCAGCTTTCGTACCTGCTCGCGGGACTTTCCGCAGAGCACGCAGTGTTCCATTCTATGGTCTGTCGAAGCTCTCGCCACGGTAACCTCCTGTGCCTCGAACACCTGGTTCCAGCACATGGTCGATTATTCCATATTCCTTCGCTTCATACGCAGACATAAAGTAGTCGCGTGCTGTATCCTGTTCGACTCGCTCGATGGGCTGACCGGTGTGCTTGTGAAGGATATTGTTCAGGATTTCCTTGTAGCGAAGCACCTCACGCGCTTGGATTTCGATATCCAGCGCAGTTCCCTGAAAGCCTGCGTGCACTTGGTGAATCATGATGCGTGCGTGGGGGAGTGCATAGCGCTTGCCAGGTGCGCCTCCTGCCAGCAGAACGGCTCCCATGCTCGCCGCTTGTCCCACGCAGGTGGTCGCCACATCGGGCTTAATCATCTGCATCGTGTCGTAGATGGCTAACCCTGCGCTCACGACACCCCCTGGCGAGTTGATATACATCTCGATATCTTTATCGGGGTCTTCCTTCTCCAAGAAGAGCAGTTCGGCAATCACGAGGTTTGCCACATAGTCGTCAATCGGGGAGCCGATGAATACAATGCGGTCTCGCAGGAGGCGCGAGTAGATGTCGTAGGAGCGCTCGCCCCGAGGGGTCTGCTCTACCACGATAGGTATCAGCTGACTTCGGATGATTTCGCTCATGCTGAAACTCCTTCAGGTGTATTTTGGGTTCGCTCCATCAATATCTGGAGTGCTTTTTCGATAGCAATCTCTTTTCGAATCTGTTCGCGCAGGTTTCGGTCGGTGCGCAAGCGGGCGCGTTCTTGCGGGGTTCGCGCGTGGGGAAGCACACTGACCTCCAGCACCTGCTCTACCTCTTGGTCGGTGGGATGAATGCCTTCGCGCTGGGCAATCTCCAGCAGGATAAAAGTGTTCTGCAGGCGGGTAATTCCCCGCTGGCGCAGTTCCTCAATCACTTGCTCTTTGGTAGCCCCTGTCTGCTGAAGGAAGGTCTCCAGCGTGAGGTTATTTGCTTGAAGCTCGTTGGCGAACTCTGTGATTTCATCCTGCAGTTGTTCTTCAATCAGCGTGGCAGGCAGATGGACGGTACTGCGCTCGCGCAGTGTCGATAAGAGTTGATTCCGCACCTGCTCCTGAAGCACTCGGTACTTTTCTTGGGTAATGCGCTGGCGCACATAGTCGCGCAGTTGTTCAAGAGTCTCAAGCCCCATCATCATCGCCAGCGAATCGTCGATTTCGGGATACACAGGGGCATGGATTTGCAGTAGTGTGATTTCCACAGGGACCGTTTTGCCAGCGAACTGGGCGTCATCGAAGCTTTCGGGGAAGGTGAGAGTTACTTGCTTCGTCTCATCGATGTGCATGCTGGCAAGGGTGTTGTCCAGTTCGCCAAAGGTGCGCCCCAGCACGACCATGTAGCGCTGGGCAGGCGCATTCTCGGTTTCGAGGGAGCGCATGCGGATGACCAACCGATCTTCCGTTTGAGGGGAGCGGTCGGTGACCTTTTCGAGGCGCATCATCTGCTCACGCAGGGATTCGAGCGCCTGTTGAACCTCCTCTTCGCTGGTCTCCTGTGGGGGGATGGGAAAGCTTAGGTCTTGATAGTCGCCCAGTTCGACTTGGGGGCGCAGAGGGACGGTTGCCTTGTAGCGGAACGGCTCGCCTTCCTGAAGCTGTTCCACTTGGACTTGGGGGGCGCGATAGGGCTGAAGATTTTGCTGTTCCAGCGCCTTGGGCAAAGTATCTTCAATCAGGATGTCGCCTGCAACCCGACGCACCTGCTCATCGGAGAACATCTGGCGCAGAACCTTGAGAGGCGCTTGACCGGGGCGAAAGCCGGGCACGCGCACCGAACGCCCCAATTCCCGTAGTGCCCGCTCGAAGGCGCGTTGAACCGACTCGGTATCGACTTCGATCGTGAGTTGAACCGTTGCGGGGTCAAGATTTTGGACAGAAACCTGCATGATGATGCCTCACAATAAAAATGGAGCGGGAGACGGGATTTGAACCCGCGACCCTCTCGTTGGCAACGAGATGCTCTACCACTGAGCTACTCCCGCACATCGGTAGGTATTATACCCGATTTTTGGTGGGCGAGGGGAGACTCGAACTCCCACGGGCAAATGCCCACTAGATCCTAAGTCTAGCGTGTCTACCATTCCACCACTCGCCCAATGGTGCCGGGGGTCGGAGTCGAACCGACGACACCAGGATTTTCAGTCCTGTGCTCTACCACCTGAGCTACCCCGGCGGGCAGGGTAGAGATGGCGGGGCTGACGGGACTTGAACCCGCGACCTCTAGCGTGACAGGCTAGCGCTCTGACCTGGCTGAGCTACAGCCCCGAAACTCTCGCTCGTGCTGGTGGGCGAAGCAGGACTCGAACCTGCGACCTCTTCCTTGTAAGGGAAGCGCTCTCCCAACTGAGCTATTCGCCCGGGTGTCCGAGCGCATGATATTATACCATGCTCCTTTGCGCTCTGTCAAGGGGTTTTGTGAGGCTGTTCGAAAAATCGATTCGTGGCACGGGCATCCTTGCCCACAAGCCAAACCGTGGCACGGGCGGGACGCCTGTGTGCGAAATGGGCAAGATGCCCAAGCCACTTTTTTCGAACATCCTCAGGGGTGGGAAGGCGGTTCGGAAGAAAGTCGTTCACCTCGTCATTCTGAGCGAAGCGAAGAATCCCAGCCCTCTCCCAAGAGAGAGGGGCAGACCCTTCGCCACGCTTATGAGGGCAAGTAGCCTGGGCATTTCGCCCAAGCATGCTAATGGGCAGGATGCCCGTACTACGATAGTGTGGCTTGGGCGTCTCGCCTATCCCCCCTGCCCCCCTTACTAAGGGCTGACAAGGGTACATAAGATGGGTTCATTTTCGAAGGCAAGCCCCTACTTTTCCGCAAGGGTTTTATCCCCCCTCCTGTAGGTTCCCCCCGCAAGCGTGGGGAACCACCAAATTTTTTCGATTCCCCCCGTTGATGGGGGGAACCTTAGGGAGGGGGGGAATTGTGCCGAGAAATATGAGTGAAGCCACAAAAGGGGAACCTGAACCCTGTACCCCTATCAGCTTACTAAGGGGGGAATCAAAGGGGGGATTACATGGGCGAGACGCCCGTGCTACCAATCGTGATTTTGTGGAATAACCCCTATGGCGATGAAAACGCTGGTCAAGATTGTGGTGGTAGCCGTTGTTGGGGGAGCAATCGGGATTGGGATTGGACGCATGCTTGCCCCTACGAAAGATGTACCCCCAACAACTCCGCTTGGTAAACTGGAGTGGGGCAACCAGCATTACGCGAAGGGCAAACCGACCGCCCCTCGCCGAGACCCGTCCACCCGCCAACAGTTGGCTACCGAGGGTCAAAAGCCGTTCGCAATTGTTGTCACCTGCTCCGACTCGCGTGTCCCGCCTGAAATCCTTTTCGATCAGGGGCTGGGCGACCTGTTCGTGGTGCGTTCCGCAGGCAATGTGGTGGATGAGGTAGGGCTTGCTTCTATTGAATACGCAGTGGAGCATCTCGGTGCGTCCCTGCTAATTGTGGTTGGGCACTCGGAATGCGGGGCGGTGAAAGCAGTAGTGCACGGGGGAGAAGCAAAGGGACACCTGCCCGCTCTCCTGCGCCATCTTGAGCCTGCAGTGAAGGCAGCCAAGTTACGCACACCCTACTTGAAGGATGAGGTGTTGGTCGAACGGGTCGTTCAGGAGAATGTGCGTCAAACTCTGCTGAGTCTATGGGAACGAAGCGAGGCAGTGCGCTCTTCTGCTGAGGGTGGTAAGCTCACCTTCGCTGGGGGCGTCTATGACCTGTTCACGGGCACTATCGAGTGGGTAGAACCGCCAGAACCGCTTCGTGACTACCGTGCGGTCTCCGACTTTCAAACGCCCATAGAAGCAACCCATCAGGAGCAAAAGCCGTCTAAACAGGCGGACGGGACGCACGCGAAGTCCAGCGCTCACTAAGCGTATTGGGTACAGTTAACCCGATGTGGGAGCTCCAAGCCACGGTGGTGGAACACCGTCAGCGGGCGGTGAACCAGTTTGAGCTGATTCTCCATGCGCCTCCGATTGCAGAGACGGCTCAGCCCGGTCAGTTCATCATGGTGCGTCCTGTTGCTACCTTAGCCCCCCTGTTGCGACGCCCCTACAGCATCTTGCGCGTCAGTCCCGACAAGGGTGTGCTGAGCATCTTCTATTCGGTACAGAGCCAGTTTACCGAACTGCTTTCGCTCAAGCCTGTAGGCTCTACTTTGCAGGTGTTGGGTCCGCTGGGGCGCGGGTTCCAGCCAGTGCGTGGGGTGAGTCGGCATGTGTTGGTGGCGGGTGGGTTCGGCGCGCCTCCTTTGAGTTTCTTAGCCACGCGTCTGGTCTCGCTTATCGACAAGGGGCAACGGCTGACGATTCTGTCGGGCGCACGACGGCGCGACCTCTTGGTGGGGCTGGACGAGTTCCGTGCGCTGGGGGCAGAGGTGTTCATCGCCACAGAGGACGGTTCTCAAGGCTACGCAGGGCTTGTTACGGACCTCTTAGAGCAGGTGTTGAACGAGCCCGTATCCTGTGCGGTCTATGCGTGCGGACCGAACCGCATGCTGAAGGTGGTGAGCGAGCTGTGTCTTCAGCGCCAAGTGCCCTGTCAGGTATCGGTAGAGGCTCCGATGCCGTGTGGGGTAGGAGCGTGTGGGGGCTGTGCAGTGCGCGTGCCGTTGCCCGAAGGAGGGGTCTGGTATCGGCGGGCGTGTGTAGAAGGACCTGTGTTTTCTGCGGAGGAGGTGCTGTGGGAGTGAACGCTCCTGGCCTCTCGGTTTCACTGGGACGCTTGGCGTTGCGCAACCCCGTTATGGTTGCTTCAGGCACGATGGGCTATGGGCTGGAGTATGCACGCCTTGTTGACCTCTCTCAACTGGGGGCACTGGTGCTCAGAAGCCTTACTCTTGAACCTCAAGCGGGCTATCCCCCGCCCCGTGTGGCGGAAACCCCAGCTGGCATTGCCCACGCGCTCGGCTTACAGAACGAAGGGGTGGAGAGCTTTTTGCTGGAGACTCTGCCCTGCCTACGCGAACTTGGCGTGCCTTTGATTGCGAGCCTTGCGGGCAAAACGGCTCAGGAATATGGTGCGCTTGCCCATCGCCTGAATCGGGCACAGGGGATTGCAGGTCTTGAACTGAGCCTTGCCTGGCAGGTAGAGCAACCGCTTTCCCCTCAGTTTGTGGCAGAGGTGGTCTCGATGGTGCGCCGTACCACCGAGTTGCCGATTATCGCCAAGCTCCCCCTCGATTTCAGCCAACTGATAAGTTTGGCACGCTCTGCGATGGAGGCGGGTGCTGATGCACTTTGCCTGATTCAAAGCCCCCCTGCGCTCGTTGTAGACCCGCATAGACGACGCTTCCGTCTGGCACACCGTATAGGCGGACTGAGCGGACCTGCGCTTAAACCGCTCGCGCTTTGGGCAGTGTGGCAAGTGCATCAAGCCCTTCCTTCCGCTCCGCTGATAGGGGTGGGGGGCATCACGAGTTGGGAAGATGCGGTGGAGTTCTTCTTAGTTGGAGCGAGTGCCATCCAAGTAGGCACTGCCACCTATCTCCAGCCCACAACAAGTGTAGAGGTTCTACGAGGGCTCCAGCAATACCTTGCAGAGGAAGGATTTGCCAATATTCGCCAGTTGATAGGCGCAATTCAAGCGGAACCCCTTGACTTTTCATGATGCGGTGGGGTATAATGGAAAACTGCGCACATGTGCGCTGGAGGGATTTATGCGAATCATTCGTCCGAAAACGAAGCGCATACGAACCATCTTACAACCGCCGAACCTTATCGAGATACAGTACAACTCTTTCCGCTGGTTTTTAGAAGAAGGCTTAAAAGAACTACTTACGACCTTTTCGCCGATTTATGACCTTTCGGAAAAGTACTACATCGAGTTCGGGGACTACTGCTTAGGGGAACCGAAATACTCGGTGGACGAGTGTCGCGAGCGTGAGATTACTTTCGAAGTGCCCTTACGGGTGAAGATACGCTATGGGGAGCGCGATGGAGAACAGCACGAGAGCGAAATCTATTTAGGCGACCTCCCCTTGATGACCGATGGGGGCACCTTCATCATCAACGGGCGTGAGCGCGTGATTATTAATCAGCTGAACCGAACGCCCGGTGTCCATTTCCCTTCCCCGTTGCTGTCTGCCACAGGGCGCGAGATGATGGCGCGCACCTTAGAGCAGGTTCTGCAGGTGCAGATTATCCCAGCTGAAGGACCATGGCTGGACGGGGGCAACGATGCACAGGGCGTGCTTCGAATGAAAGTGCACCAGTCGAAGCAGTTGCCGATGACCCAGATTATCAAGGCGTTCGCTGCGTATGAGAAGGCGCGTGTGCCCGTGCGTCTCGACCTCAAGCGTGCGGTGGGGTTCCGCTTACTGGAGGATATCCGTGATAAAGAGGGCAAGGTGGTCATGAGCCTTGCCCAAGTGCAAGCAGAGCTTCCTGACGGGGTTCTTACCATCGAGTGGCTCGAACAGCACCCGAAGCTGTGGGAGTGCCGTGCACTGGTAGAACCGCCTTATAACCCCCAACTGGGGCTGACCAACGAGGCGATCGAGCGCATGTTCGGGCGCATCGTGGAACGAAGGCTCACGCTCTACAAGCCCACTCATGACCAACTAATCGGCAAGAAACTGGTAGAGGATATCTACGACCCCAAGAAGCCCGGCAATCTCATAGCGCCTAAAGATACCGTTGTGGATGAGAAGTTGGCGAAGCAGATTGCACGGCTTCGCTTAGACCAGATTGAGGTTGTCACCTACGAGCGCGACCTGCCTCCGCTGTTGCGCAGAACCTTAGAGGCAGACCCGACCCACGACTCGCGTGAGGCACTGCTCGATTTCTACCGCCGTATGCGCCCTGGCGACCCCGCAGTCGAGGAGAATGTGCGCAGTCTCTTCTACAACCTCGTGCTGGACTTCCGACGCTACGACCTCGGTCGTGTCGGGCGGTATCAAATCAACCGTAAACTGGGCATCGAACCGCTGGAGAATGTGCGCCACCTGACTGTACCCGACCTTCTGCTTACTTTGCGCCACTTGCTGGAGATGGCAGAGGGTAAGCACGACTATGAAGACCCCGACCACCTCGCCAATAAGCGCGTGCGCTCGGTTGGGGAGCTGTTGCAGGCGCACCTGCGCGCAGGCTTCCTGAGGATGGAGAAGACCGCCCGCGAGAAGATGACCGCTGCCGAGGATGTGTCGCAAATCCTGCCGAATGTGGTGTTGAGCGTGAAACCCGTCTCCTCGGCGCTTAGCTCGTTCTTCGCTACGAACCCCCTCTCCACCTTCATGGACCAGACCAATCCGCTCTCCGAGCTGGCGAACAAACGACGCCTCTCGGTGCTGGGTCCTGGGGGGCTGAACCGCCAGAGCATCCCGCCCCAAGTGCGCAATATCTCTGCCTCGCAATATGGGCGTATCTGCCCGATAGAGACGCCCGAAGGGCAGAATATCGGGTTAGTCACGCAGATGACCCTGTACGCTCAAGTGGACGAGTTTGGCTTCCTGCGCACCCCCTATCGGATTGTTCGGGATGGCAAGGTCACCGATGAGGTGGTCTATCTGCCAGCCGACGAGGACGAGGTGGCCTATATCGCCCCTGCGGATACGCCATTGGACGAGGAGGGCTACCTTCCGCCGATGGTGCAGGTACGGGCACACGACGAGTACCCCACCGTCCTGCGCGAGCAGGTGCAATATATGGAGGTCAACCCTGCACAGGTGTTCTCGGTCTCGGCATCGATGATACCGTTCTTAGAACATGACGATGCTGCGCGCGCCCTGATGGGTTCGAACATGCAGCGTCAGGCTGTACCCCTCATCAATCCCGAGGCACCGTTTGTGCGCACGGGTGTCGAGCGACACGCCGCAACCCACGCCCGCAGTGTGAAACGCGCCCATCACGAGGGATGGGTGCGTTATGTGTCCGCTACCGCTATTCATGTGGAGCGACCCGATGGGCATCTGGATATCTACCCACTTCAGCACCTTGTGGAGACGAATAAGGGCACTTGCTTCACTTTCCTGCCGAAAGTGAAGGTGGGTCAGCGAGTGCGCGAAGGGGATGTGCTTGCCGATGGCCCCTCCACTGAGAACGGGGAACTGGCACTGGGACGCAACATCTTGGTCGCTTTCCTGCCCGCTGGCGGCTATAACTACGAGGACGCTGTGTTCGTCTCGCAACGGCTTTTGTATGATGACACCTACACCAGCATTCACTTGGAAAGCTATCAGACCGACGCTGTGGAGACGAAGCTCGGTCCAGAGGAAATCACCAACGACATCCCCAACATCGGTGAGGAACAGCGTCGCGACCTGGATGAGAACGGCATCGTGCGCCTCGGTGCCGAGGTTAAACCCGACGATATTTTGGTGGGCAAGATTCAGCCGAAGGGTCAGCAAGAAGGCACAACCGAGCAGAAGCTGGTGCGCATTATCTTCGGCGGTAAAGCTGAGGAGACGCGCGATGTGTCGTTGCGATTGCCACACGGAGAGCGCGGGTTCGTGGTGCGCGTGGCTCAGTTCGCACGTTGGAAATATCGCTGTACCGATTGTCAATCGCTCTTTTACCGCTCCAAGCCTGAAGAGTCGCGCGCATGCCCGCGCTGTGGCGGTACTCTGGAACCCCTGCCCGAGGACGAGCTTCCACCTACCGTCAATCACCGTGTGCGCGTGACGGTTGCCACGCGTCGCCCGCTCACAGAAGGCGATAAGATGGCAGGGCGACACGGCAATAAGGGTGTTATCTCCAAGATTCAGCCAGTGGAGGATATGCCCTTTTTGATGGATGGTACGCCGGTCGATATCGTGCTGAACCCGCTCGGTGTGCCGTCGCGCATGAACATCGGGCAAATCTTGGAGTTCCACCTCGGTCTGGTGGCGAAGGAGTTAGGGGTACGCTTCCAGACGCCTGTCTTTCAGGGTGCTACCCCACCCGAAATCAAGCAGGAGATGTATCGGCTTGCCAACCGCCTGCGCCTGCAAGCACTGAAGTCCCTGCTACATGATGAACTGAATCTCCCCACCGACTGGGGTTATCGCACGACCTTTGAAGAGGCACTGGAATATACAAAGCGTGTAATCGAGAAGATCGCGGATTCCCAGCGCACTGCACTCAATCGTCGGTTTGCCCTTTCGCCCAAAGCATCTTTGGATGCTCTTATCGATGCGATACGCCAGCGCGCCATCGACCGTTCAGGGTTCGACCCTGAAACGGGCAAAGCAATCCTGCGAGATGGGCGCACTGGCGAACCCTTCGAGAACAAGGTGGCGGTGGGATACCTCTACATGCTCAAGTTAGAACACCTTGCAGAGGAGAAAATCCATGCCCGCTCGATTGGACCTTACTCGCTGGTGACCCAACAGCCCCTCGGAGGCAAGGCACAGTTCGGTGGGCAACGGCTGGGCGAGATGGAGGTCTGGGCGTTGGAGGCTTATGGCGCTGCGCACACCCTACAGGAAATGCTCACGATTAAATCCGATGACATTACAGGGCGCATCCAGACCTTCGAGGCAATCATCAAGGGGGCTCCTGTCATACAGCCCTCCGTGCCCGAGTCGTTCAAAATCCTTGTGAACGAACTGCGTGCGCTGGCTTTGAAGGTGCAGATTATCGACGAGCACGGTCATGCGCACGATTTCCGAAGTTTAGAGGAACTGGACACCCTCGATGAAACGAAGCCTAAAATGACCCTCGAGTCGCTCCAGTTCGATGGGCGTGAATAGAAATCCTACTGAGGTGAGAGCCGATGGCAGATATTTCGCGAATCAAAGCGCTTCAGATTGGGTTAGCGTCGCCTGAGGATATCCTCAAGTGGTCGTTCGGGGAGGTCAAAAAGCCCGAAACTATCAACTACCGTACCTTCAAACCCGAACGGGACGGGCTCTTTTGCGAACGCATTTTCGGTCCCACCCGCGACTGGGAATGCTCCTGCGGACGCTATAAGCGCGTGCGCAATCGGGGCATCCAGTGTGAGCGGTGCGGCGTGGAGGTCACTCGCGCCCGTGTGCGACGCGAACGCATGGGACATATCGAACTCGCAGCCCCAGTGTGCCATATCTGGTACCTGAAAGGGCAACCGCCAAGTCCGTTAGGGCTGTTGCTCGATATCCCTCCTCGCCAGCTGGAGAAGGTCATCTACTTCACCAACTATATGGTTATCGATATCGATCGCGCAGGAATCGAGCAGAACTTGGGTGACCTTCAGCGGTTGGTGGAGGAAGAGCGCGTCCACTTTGAGGAGGAGATTGAACGCACCTTCCGAGAGTTGGACGCCCGACTGGAACGGGAGTTAGAACGGGAGCGCGACACCCTCACCGAGCAACAGATTGCCGAAAAGGTGCGCGCCATAGAGAGCCGAAAGGAAAGCGAGCGACGCGAGCGCGCCGCACAACTTGCCGACATGGAAAAGGCGGTAGAGACGCTCGCCAAACTCCAACAATACCAACTGGTCGATGAGAGCACCTATCAGGCTATCGAACTGCTGTTGCTGACCGCCAGCCGAAAACGCCAGCGCGACCTGCGCCCGCTGGTGCGGATGGGACAGGGTGCCGCCGCTATAGAGGAACTGCTGAGGCAGATTGACCTTGAGAAGCTGGAGCGCGAACTCAAAGAGGAAATCAGCAAGACCACGGGTGCCCGACGCGGGCGCGCCATCAAACGGCTGGAGATTGTGGAGGCGTTCAAAAACAGCAAGACGCGCCCCGAATGGATGATTCTGAAAGTGTTGCCCGTGCTTCCACCTGAACTGCGCCCGATGGTGCAGTTAGATGGGGGGCGGTTTGCCACCTCCGACCTGAACGACCTGTATCGCCGAATCGTGAACCGCAATAACCGCCTGCGCAAGATAATGGAAATCCGCGCGCCCAAGAGCATTCTCAACTCCGAGAAACGGCTCTTGCAAGAGGCGGTGGACGCCCTTATCGACAACTCCAAGCGTGCCAAACCCGTTACCGCTTCGGGTGGGCGCGTGCTCAAGTCGCTTTCCGACATGCTCAAGGGCAAAGAGGGGCGTTTCCGCAAGAACCTGCTGGGTAAGCGTGTGGACTATTCAGGGCGATCGGTGATTGTGGTGGGTCCGAACTTGAAACTGCACCAGTGCGGGCTACCGAAGGAGATGGCGTTGGAGCTGTTCAAGCCGTTTGTGATGCATCGGCTCATTCACGGTCCAAACCCGCTTGCCAGCAATGTGAAGAACGCCAAGAACGCCATCGACAAGCAGTTGCCCGAAGTGTGGAAGGCATTAGAGGCGGTCATCAAGGAACATCCCGTGCTGTTGAACCGTGCGCCGACACTCCACCGCTTGGGCATTCAGGCGTTTGAGCCAATCCTTGTAGAGGGCAAGGCAATCCAAATCCACCCGCTGGTGTGCCACGCTTACAATGCTGACTTCGATGGCGACCAGATGGCGGTGCATGTGCCTCTCTCCTATCAAGCGCAAGCAGAAGCACGCACGCTAATGCTTTCCACTCATAACTTGTTCAAGCCTGCCGATGGCTCGCCGATAGTTTCCCCGCTTCAGGATATTGTGCTGGGAGCCTACTACCTCACAATGAACGACCCTGAGGGCGAGAGCGAACCGACCGAGCGATTCGCCAACCTCGAATCGGCACGCGTCGCATACGAGCAGGGCTATATCCGCCTGCACCAGCCGATTCAGGTCTACATCTCTGCTTCCGAGGATAGCACTCCCCGTTTAGAGACCACGACAGTAGGACGGCTTATTTTCCACGAGATTATGCCCGACCCGCTCAAGTATCAGCCCAAGTGGCTCAACACCGTTTTCAATAAGAAGAAGCTTTCGGAGCTGATTCGGGAAGTCTATGAAGTCTGTGGGCACGCCCGCACCGTACGCTTCTTAGACGACCTTAAGAGCTTGGGCTTTGAGTGGGCGATGCGGGGCGGGGTGACCTTCTCGCTGATGGATATGGCGATGCCTCCCGACCGCGATGATATCCTTCAGCAAGCGAACGACGCTGCGCGCCAGTTAGACGAGCTGTACGAGCGAGGCGAGCTGACCGCTGACGAGAAACGGCTCCGCCTTACTGAGCTGTGGCAGAAGACCTACGAGCGTGTCTCCGAGTCGATGCTCCGCAATATTGCCAGGGACAACCCGCTGTTCATTATCACCGATTCAGGAGCGCGCGGTTCTATCAAGCAGTTGGCGCAGTTGGTAGGGATGCGCGGGCTGATGATGGGCGGGTTCGACTTCCGCTCAGGTGGCGAACGGCTCGTCGAAGAACTTCCTGTGCGCCATAACTTCCAAGAGGGGCTGACCTCGCTGGAGTACTTTGTGTCGGGTTATGGGGCACGGCGCGGTCTTGCCAGCACTGCCCTACTGACTGCGAACGCAGGGTATCTGACACGGCGCATGTGCGATGTAGCGCAGGATGTGGTCATCCGCGAGCGCGACTGTGGAACCACCGAGTTTATCCTTGCGTCGCGGATTATCCGCGAAGGTGAACTCATCGAGACGCTTGCCCAGCGCATCCGCGGGCGCACCGTCAAGCGCACTCTGTATCACCCCTACACGGGCGAACTGCTCATCCAAGAGGGTGAACTGATGCCTGAGTCGCTGGCGCACACCATCGATGCGCTTGCGCTGGAGGTGGAACAGTTCCTTCAAGTGGGGCATATGCTCCGTCGGAAGGGAGAGGAGCCGTTCTTCCCCGATGATGACCAGCCTCTGCGCGTGCCGAACACCAATGAGGTTCTGCTGGAGCCTTATGACACCATCACCCAAGAGGTGGTGGAACGGCATGCGCAGTATGCCGAGAATCTCCGTAAGCAGTGGGAGCAAGCAGGCTTCGGTTGGGTCGACGACAAGGTGGGCGTGCCGATTGCCTCTCCCACCACCTGTGCCACGCGTCAAGGCGTGTGTGCTAAGTGCTACGGGCTTGACTTAGGCACTCTGAAACCCGTAGAGTTGGGCACTGCGATCGGCATCATCGCCGCCGAGTCGATCGGCGAGCCAGGCACTCAGCTCACCATGCGCGTGTTCCACACGGGTGGCGTGGCAGGAGCAGGTCAGCAGATTGCGGGGTTCAAGATTGGAGCGACCGCGCGCGCCACCACCATCGCGGGAGAGCTCGAAGAGCGCGTGGAAGAAGCGATCGACCTCACGCGCGACCAGCGAAAGGTGCTGATGGAAGTGGCGCAACGGCTCACGGGTATCGACTACAGATGGTACTGGGATGAACAGGAAACCAACCTTGCCGAGACCGAAGAGAAGGCAGAGAAGCGTACCCGCGAATCGCTTCGCAAGCTGGCAAAACTGCAAGAGCCACCTACCACAGGGATTAACCGCGTGGAAGAGCTGTTCGAGGCACGCAAACCCAAAGGCGAAGCCATCACCGTGGAGTACGAGGGCGAGGTCTTGGATATTGTGCGCTCCGTCGGACGATGGGTCGTCCTTCGCGCCACTTTGCCGACCGACCCTGCACGGGCTGAGCTTCTCATCGGCAAGTACAGTCTGCATGAAGTTGCAGACCCCACCACAGGTGAGCTTCTCTTGCGTCCGATGGAGGAAATCCGCTCGGCTCATCTTCCACGCCTTCAGCAGGCAGGGATAACCGAGGTCGAAGTGCTGGATGCAATCTTGGTGCCCCTGCAAGGTTCGCTGGAGGTGGAGAAGGGCGACCATGTGAAGCCGGGCGACCGTCTGACGCCCGGTCCGCTGAACCCACATGAGCTTCTGCGCTTGCGTGGGGTGCGGGGTGTTCGCGAGTATCTCATCCAAGAGATTCAGGCGGTCTACAAGGCGCAGGGTGTCGACCTCGACGATAAGCACCTCGAGGTCATCATTCGCCAGATGTTGCGCAAGCGCCGCGTGATCGACCCTGGCGATACCTACTTCCTGCCGGGTCAGGTGGTCGACCAGTTCGTGTTCGACGATACGAACAGAAAGGTCATGAAAGAAGGTGGGAAGCCTGCTGTGGCGGAATGGGTGTTGCTGGGCGTTTCGGATGCGGCTCAGCAGACCGAGTCGTTCCTGTCTGCTGCGTCGTTCCAGCGCACGGTAAAAGCACTCACGGATGCTGCGGTGCGGGGCAAGGTGGACGAGCTGGCAGGCTTGAAAGAGAATGTGATTATCGGTCGGCTTATCCCTGCGGGTACGGGCTTCGTGAAACCACGCTTCACCCCGCAATTTGAACGGGTGCGCTTGGAGGTGCCTACTGCCCCCTCACCCGAAGGCGAGCAACCTCAAACCCTCAAGACACTATTCTCTGAAGAACTAAGCGAAGAGGATGCAGAACCAATAAGCGGTACTGTGGTAGCCGAGATGCCTCCTGAGCCGACCGATGGGGAAGCAACCCCTTCTGCAGAAGCCTCGCCTGAAGTGCCTCCCTCTACAGAAGGCGATGCGCCCTCCGCAGAATCGCCACGAAAGACAAGCAAGCGCAAAAAGAAAAGCGAGTGAGCTACCCCTTCAGAATCGACTCGTACAGTTGACGAGTCGGTTCGGAGGGGGTGGTATTGAGGAGTTCCGTCAGGGCTTTTTTGCAACGCGCGTAGACCTGTAGGGCGTCTGTGCGACGTCCTAACATACGATATGCCTGCATCAACAAGCGCGTTGCGGACTCATCACAGGCGTCAATCTGCAGGAGTCGCTCGGCGTATTCTATGGCTTCAGTAGGGCGTCCCATCAAAGAAGCAATCTGCGCTCGGCTCAATAAACACTCTAAGTAGAGGGTACGCAACCGATGGTAGTGAGGCAGGCACCACTCCTCATCGGCGAACTCTGGCAGTAGGTCTCCATGGTAGAGGGCTAAAGCCTCTTCTAATCGTTCGCGTTGGGCATGGGGGTCTGCGAGGGTAAGCGCTTCGTGTGCAACCCGCTCGAACTCGTCTGCATCGATTGCCCAGCTATGTTCTGGTGCCCAGCGGTAGAACCCCGAATCGTGGCGAACCCATTCACCCGTTCCCTCACCCAAGGCGCGCCTAAGCGATCGACGGACTGCAGAAATAGTCGTCTGGAGGTTCACTCTTGCCCGTTCGATATCGAGATGGGGAAAATGTTGCTCGCAGAGAGTATCGGCATGTACAGGACGCCCCTGTAGGAGTACGAGATGACAGAACAGCGCACGGGTGCGGGGGCTAATCCAACCGTCAGGCAACAGCTCACGCCCACGAAAACGCACACGCACTTCACCCAAAAGAAGCACTTCTATCTCCCATCCTCGCTCGCTTACCCACTCGATAGTCTTTGGCGACTTCTGGCTCCGACGCCACCAAAGAGGAGCCCCACATCCACTGAGCAGGCTTTCCGCTTGCTCTTGGGCAGAGAGATTGTTTTGGGCAATCGCAAGCTGAAGAGTAGCCAGCCCACGGTAGAGTGCATGTCCCCAATCGTTAGCAATCTTAACCGCTTGCTGAGCATGTTCAATCGCTGACTCGTTCTCTCCTTTCATCAAGTGCATAATTGAGCAAAGTCGATGCCACTCTGTCTTGAGTTCGGGTAGAGCAAGAGCCGCGATGAACTCTTCTGCCTGAGCCAGCAAAAGCGGGACTTGTGTAGCGTGTTCTGCAGATTGCGCAAGCAGAGCAAGTTCTGCTTGTCGAAGCGCACAGCGCGCGAGGATGAGTCGATGATTGAGTTTGTGTGCCAGTCGTTTCGCCTGCTGAATGATTTCAAGAGCGGATTGCCAGTGTTCCATTTCCAATAAAGCCTGTGCCTTATTGCAGAGCCATTCTGCCTCGCGCTCGTAGCCCACTGCCTGACGCACATTTGCCAGTGCCTTGTCGGCAATATGAAGGGCGGAAACCGCATCGCGATAGAGGAAGAGATGAAACCAGCTTTCATAGATCAGCGAGCTTTGCCCTTCGGGCGTTTCTGGTACTTCTTCTCCACCCAGGTGCAAGTTGTTAGCCGATTGAGCAGAGCGCGTATGGTAGAGCTGTTCAGCTCCGCGCCCCTCAAAATAGGCAAAATCGGCTTGCATCAGGTGGTATTGCTCTTTCCAAGCTGGAGGCGCAGAAGGCTGTAGTGCCCATTCGCTAAGTTGGTTCAGCACTTCTTGTGCCAAAGATAGGTCACCATAAGAGAGTGCATATTGGAATGTATAGCGCAAAACCCCAATCCAACGCCACCACCACTGCGTGTCGAATCGCCTCCTTTGCCACACAGTTTTGTGAAGATGATAGGCAGTCGCGAGGTCTCCCTGACACGCATGAACATAGGCGAGTGTTAATTCTATCATAGATTGTTGGCTCAGTGTCCACTCCTTCTGTTTCAGAAGCGTGCTAAGCGTGCTATGGGCTTCTTCCGCCCGTCCCATCTGGGCTAACTGTCCTGCGCGCGCGCAGTGAACCTGAACCCATAGCGACCGATCGGGGTCGTATTCGGGGTGCGCTTCCAACTCTGCAATCGCCTCCTGAGAAGCCTCAACCGCTCTGGGTAAGCCATCGGGCAGGCAGAACATCAGATAGGGACGCTCGCACAGGAGGTGGATGCGCTTTTCCCTATCGCCCAATAGGGTTGCTGTATGCAGGCATGCCCCCAGCAGTTCCAGTCGGAATCGCGGTTGGGAACGCAGACGCGCCTGTTGGTGTGCTTCCCAAAGATGAGCAAGCACCGTCTCGTCTGGGTCTGAACGCATCCAGTGATACCACACATGCTCATTCGACAATCGCCACTCTGCGGATTGAGGGAACCTCAGCTTCTCGTTACCACGAGCTTCGGATTTGGGTGGAAAGTCTTGAGCATCCCTTAGCTTGGCGGCTAACCGTTCGGCAATCTGGCGGTGCATGCGGGCTCGCTGGCGGGCAGGAATCGCTTTGTAGAGGGTCTCACGGGCAAGAGGGTGACGCCAAGTGAGCCACTGATTCTCGTTGGGGGGACATTCAAGCCAACCTGCCTCGATCAAGTTCTTCAGCAATCGGGAGAGGGAACGCTCACTCAGATCAAGGACGGAGGGCAATATCTCGACGGGGATAGCCGATTCGAAACAACTGAGCCAGTTAAGGAGGTCTCGCTCCCGCTTCGAGAGCGACTGCGCTCGGTCCAAGAGCATCTTGCGTAGCGTGTTTGGGAGCGTCTGAGTCAAATCTGCGTGTTGTCGCCATGCAGCGAGCCAGAGGTCTGCATGACGCAGAATCTCCACCAAGAACAACGGACTTCCGCGCGTGCGAGCATGGAGAGCCTCGACAAGCCGTTCGTCCTCTGCCAATTCAGGATGCCATATCAGCACCAGTTGTCGAACCTCCTCAGGCGAGAGAGGAGACAGATTCAGCATGCGGGCAACCCCATTCTCTTCACCATGACGCATTAAGTCGTAGAGCAGAGGACGCTTCACTGGGGTGCAAACGGTGAATAGGAGCCCAATTGGCTCGAAGCGTATGCTTAATAACCAGCTTTGTATCAGTCGGACTAAATTGTCCGAAGCCAGATGGAGGTCGTCGATACATAGCAGGAGCGCGCGTTTACGCGCCAGCGGACGCAGTAAACGCATAAACTGCATCGGGATATGCCACGATTGAGGAGACGCCATCCAGCGCTGGAGCTGTTCGGTAAGGGGTTCTGCCTGAGATTCGTGTTCGTAGTGGCGCAGGGTCTGTTCCATTAGTGAAGCAAGAGGAAGCCATGCAGGTTCCCCGTGCCCCTCGCGACACCATGTGTCCACCACCACCAGCCCCAGTTCCTCCGCTTTGGCGCAGGCGTTGCGTAGCAAAGTGGTGCGCCCCATACCCCAATCGCCTCTGATGAAGAGAATGCCACCGTTACCCTGTGCCACTTGCTGGAGCCATTTCGTAAGCTGATTCCACTCCCGTGCCCGCACCTGTGCCAGAAAGGGGGTCTCCATCGACAATAGTGTACCTTGTGAACGGGCACAAGGCGAGGCGAGCCAATCCTGCTTACGGGTGACGACACGAGCAGAGGCTTTAGTGCTTTTTCAGTGCTTTTTCAGTGTCCTGTCGTACACTATCGGCAGAACTTCTGAGGAGGTGCATCAAGAATGAGGACCTTTGTGGGATACGACACCGATGCATTTGAGGAAGTATGGCAAGAGCAACTGCTCCTGTTCGCTCGCACCCAAGCGTGGAGCTGGCTCACACGCTGGAATCATGCCAGTGCGTGCCGTCTGAACCATGAAGACTTGGAGGACATCCTGAGCGAAGTGTTGATTGCGGTGCTCAATTTCAAGATTCCTGAGGGGGCAGTGGATTGGAAGCCGTGTTTCATGGGCTATCTCAAACGGGTGGCACACCGAATCTACTGTCGTTTCCGCTCCCGACGATCGAAAGAGCTCTTACTGGAGGACATACCTCCCGAGAGGCTCCCGCAGGTGTCAATGGACTCCCTAAACGACTCAGGGTATGTGCAGGCGGTTGCAGACGGTCTTATGGCTATGCCACGCCATCATGCACTGGCGTTTCTGCTCCATTTGGAGGCTGACCTTGTAGAGACCATTCTGGAGGTAGGAGGAACACCGCTTCATTCTCATTTGGGTTGGGGCACGCTACCCAGTTCTTCTGTTCAAACGCCTATGCGCGACCGCGAGATTGCCCAGATTCTCAACCTAACACCCCGTGCCGTTATCCGCGCCCGCCAACTTGCTCGCCAGCGACTGCGCACCTACATGGAACATCTCGTCAATTTAGGGGGATAAGGAGGAGGAGATGTGGGTTATAATAGCATGACTTTGCTGTTGCTTCTGGATGACGCAGTCTCTGAGAGTCTCCTCTCTAAGGCTTGCAGGCGTCACCCTGAGCGAAGGGGAAGGGTCTGCTCCCCTCTCCTTGTGGGAGAGGGGCTGGGGGTGAGGGCTGAGATTCTTCGCTTCGCTCAGAATGACAGGTAGGAGGTCAGAATGACAGGTAGTGGGAATGCATGAGAGGCGCTGTAGAGAAAGACGGATACGAGGAACGCATGAGAGGTGCGAGGAGAAAGACAGATACGGGGAATGCATGAGAGGTGCGAGGAGAAAGACAGGTAGGGGAAATGAGGTTTGGAACTCCGTAGCACGGGCGTCTCGCCCGTGTCGTCACCCTGAGCAGGGCGAGCGGAATAGGAGTGAAACTTTGTACCCTGCATGGGTACATTTGGGGGTTTCCCTGCATTAACAGAATTAGAGGTGCCAAAACACCTTGCACCTCTAAAATCCAGAATGGAGGTCAAACGATGATAAGACGAAACCTTTGGAGTATCGGGATTGTCGTAAGCGTGCTTAGTGCGTCGCTCTGTGCGCCATCCGTGGCACAACAGCAAGGACCGTGTTGTACCTATCAGGTGCAACATAACTTCAAATTCTGCCTCAATCAAGGGCAGATTGCTCATGGCGTTTGGTTTTGGAACCTGAGGGCGTTGGTGGCGAACCCGCTCAGCCCACCCAGCATCAACACGAACGCTGGTGCAATGCCCTTCACGATTCCACCCACCCCGTTCAGCCAATCTCAGACCGTCTTTAACCAACTGCTCGGACCGAACGGAGAGCAATGCGCCCTTAGCGCGGCGGTTGCGACCATCTTCATCGACCAAGTGCCAGGCACCAACTGCTACACAGGCTACCATCGGGTTGCGGGGGAAGCCTGTGTTTATTGTCGCGGATACTCCGCAGCGAGCTGGGGCACAACTGGTGTGTTCCTCTTTACATTTGGGGTTCAGAACGGTCTGATCGGGTGGCAACCGATTATCCGAGACCGAGCGTCCGCGGGGTGTGGCATCCGAAACATGGATCCTGTAAAGCTCGTGGTGCGTGACACTGCTACAGATCGCCGCCGGGGCATTATCCTTTTTGAAATGGAGTCTTCGGGGTTTGATATCGATTTGGATCCGTCAGGCTCAGAGTTGATTATTAGTCCCCCTGGTGGCACGCCTAACCCTAATCCAGGCCGCCTACTCATACGAATGGATGGTCAAGAGGTCGGCGGGCTTGTCGGGGAGCTGGAGTTGGAATACCAAGATGGTATTGTCACTCGCTCACACGCAACAGGCGACTTGAGCCGCATTCAACTGCCTCAAGTAGGCGAACCAATTCGCCCGATTCGTACTGGTGTTGCCGAAGTTCCTCTGCGGTTTGATATACCCTCCAACCTCGAACTAGTGGGGATCGAGGTCGGGGGCGGAGGTCAGGCAGGCGAAATCCCTATCATTCAGGGTGATGTGAACGGCGACGGCTGTGTGGATGATGCCGACCTCCTCGCTGTGCTGTTCGCCTTCGGCAGTAGTGGCCCTGGTCTGATAGAGGATGTGAACGAAGATGGCACCGTGGATGACGCCGATCTGTTGATTGTGCTGTTCAACTTTGGTCAAGGATGCTAATACTGTTCTGCTGTATCTGCCAAGTTCCTCTCCTCTTAGAGGAGAGGAACTTGGGGTATAATCAAGGGGGTGTTGCGAAGATGAAATCCCTGAAAGGATTCTCTATCGGGCTTTTTCTATTATGGGTGTGGACAATAGGGACTGCCCAGCAGAATGTCTCGATCACGATTAGCCTGTTCAATCCCTCTACCCCCGAATACCAAATACAGGTGGTCAACAATAACACGTCTGGGTGGGCAGTAGACCAACTGCATGTGCTTTATAGCACCCCTAATGTGCTTCAGGCGACTTTCGTACCCACTGGTTGGTCTGCACTTCCGGATGTGCCGTGGGATGCCATTCCTTATGCGCTCCGCTTTGAGGCAAACAGTGCGACCGACCGCATTCCGCCGGGTGGGGGAAGCAAGACCTTCCGCTTTAAGATGAACACCAAGACCCCTGTAGCAGATTTCTATGTACAGTTTCGCGTGACTCAGGGAACTGAGAGCAAGGAGTATGTAAAGCGTGTGAAGGTTCCTCAGTTGTTGAATGTGCCTTCGGATGTCTCCCAGGTTCAGCAAGTGGGAGTGCTGACTCCTGGCTCTGGCTTAGAGGGGCAACTGCGTTTGCGGTTCCGTGCCTTATTTCCCATCCCGACCCTGCGTTACAGTATCTCTACCTTCGATTCAGTGGAAGAGCTACGCGACCGAGTAGAATATCCTCCTGCCCCCATCCCACCGCCTCCTCATCTCGATCATTTCTTTTTGGGGAGTGAGGAACGGATTATCGACGCAGAAGGAGCCCCCATCAGTACTTACTGGACAATCTGTGGTGAGAGTGCCCAGTGGAATGGAGGGACGACGGGCATTGCCAATCTCAGCTGGGAGCGTGACATCGCCCAGATTCGACGCCCCTCTGCCTGCTGGCAGTTCTTGCCTTCTTTGCGTACCCCAAGGGGGGAGCGGATTGTGCGCTTTCGCATCGCAAACTGTGGAAGCGTGCCTTTTTCAGGAACTCTGCAGCTCTATCTGCGTGGCGACCGATTGCTGAACTGTGGAGAGGAGTTAGCTAACTGGCCTCGCCAATTTCCTCCCGATTTTGTTTCCTCGCTCACGCTTCTCCCAGGTGTATCTGAACAGTTTGATCTACAGATTCCTGCAAATGTACAACCACGCCGAATCTTCTATGGCGCATTAGACATGCAATTTGAAAATGAGCGGGCTACCACACTCCACTTCTCCCATCAAGAAGTGGAAGCGCCCTTGTTGGTAGGTCTGTTAGAAAACTTTGGGGCAGGGCGCCCGATTGCAGTGCAGGTGGAGAATCCTGCCACTGGATTCCGCCGTATCTTTCCTTCAGTTGCTAATGCCGATGGCGTATGGCGAATCCTACTTGATACAGGAACTGGGTTTGACTTCTTTGGGGACGCTGGCTTCTTTTTACCTCTCTGGCAAGTGCGGGTTAAGCCCCGAGGCGCGCTATCTCAGACCTTCAGGGAAGTGCTTATTCCTGGTGGCGACACGATTGACCCCTACCTGCGCATGCAGGTTGTGCTTGGGGATGTAAATGGCGATGACTGCATCGATGATGCAGACCTACTTCTCGTACTGTTTAGCTTTGGTAGTAATAACCCTGATGCTGACCTGAATGGCGACGGAATTGTGGACGATGCGGACTTGCTGATTGTGTTGTTCAACTTCGGTCAAGGGTGCTAAGAGCGTCTAACAAAAGTGGCTTGGGCGTCTCGCCCAAGCAAGCGCACGGGCGGGACGCCCGTGCTACGGTTTGGCTTATCGACAGAATGCCCGCGCTGCGTATCCTGTTTCCGAACAGCCTCTTGGTGAATTGGCATTTTTGTTAGGCGTTCTAAGAAGCATAAGACTATACAGGTTAGAATGAGGGCATAGTGTCGCCCTGAGTGAAGCAAGTGCCTGGGATTCTTCGCCTTCGGCTCAGGGTGACGAAACCGAGCCGTCATTCTGAGCGAAGCGAAGAATCTCAACAACCCTTCTCGGTCTATCGGGTATCCTAAGAACAGGAGGCGATGGTGCAGCGACCCATCAGCGCGCGCCGAAGCTTGGCGCGCGGCTACGGACGGCGAGACGCAGAGCGCATTATCCGCGTGGGATTAGAGCAAGGGGCATTTGCTCCCCTGCTCTTCCTCACCGTTACGAACGGGCGGTTCCACTGGCTCGACCTCGATACGGGGCGTCTATTAGGAGAAGGCGAGCCGGGAACCGTCTGGCAACTCCAGTTCAGAAGTGGACGCACCATCGCCCGCGCTAACGGCAAGCAGGTCTCGGCTAAACGACTGCTTGCTGACCCGCAGGCGGATGCACTCCTCACGATTGGTGCTTACCCTAACCAACAGCGACGCTACCGAGGCACACTGGAGTGGGTTCTGCGCGAGGGCAAACTGCTAACGATTAACTGGGTTCCCCTCGACGACTACCTGAAGGCGGTTCTACCCGTCGAGATGCCGAAGGAGTTCCCGTTAGAGGCTCTGAAAGCGCAAGCGGTCGCCTCCCGCTCGTTTACTCTGCGTCGGCTGAACCGCTACCGCGAATGGGGCTATGACCTCTGCGACCATCAGCCGTGCCAGCTCTATGGCGGGGTCGATGCCGAACATCCTATCACCAACGAGGCGGTGGACGCAACCGAACGGCAGGTAATCCTGTATGCAGGCGGAGTGTTCGATGCGGTCTACTTCAGCAACTGCGGTGGGTATACCGCCCCTATAGAGGTAGCGATGCCCCGCACCCAACCGCTTGCACCCCTACGCGGCGTGCCCGACCGCGATGCCGAGGGCAAACCGTTCTGCGCACTTGCACCGAATCTTGAGTGGAGCTTCTTGTTGACCCCTGACCAGTTGGCGAAGGCGTTCCCCTCGCTCGGCACGCCGCGCAATCTCACTATCACTCAGCACGCCCGCACAGGGCATGTAGCACAGGTACAGATTCAGGGGTCGCGCCAACGCCTCACCCTCCCCTCGGCTGAACTACGCACGAAAGTGGGCACTGCCCTTATCCGCAGTCTCGCCTTTACCATAGAGCGGGAACGGGATGGCTGGCGGTTCAACGGGCGTGGGTGGGGGCATGGGGCAGGTATGTGTCAGTGGGGAGCGCAGGGACGCGCCCTCGCAGGGCAAACCTACCTCGAAATCCTACAGGCATACTACCCCGGTACTACAGTGGGCATATGGTAGATTGGCTTTTGCAACACCCACAGGCGGGTTTGCTCGTCGATGCCCAGCGTATGATGGGCAGACCCCCCGTTGATAGCCACCTCCAAGTAGCGGTTGCTCCCGAAATAGGCTAACGGGGCCCGCCAGGGCACTTCGCCAAAGGTACGCACGAGGGGTAGGGTGCGCTCTCCGTTCAGTTTGACCTCTACGAGGTGCTCTGGCTGGCGCCAGCGCAGAAACCGTTCCTCCCGCAGGTTGAACACCACATTCCCAAACCCGTCGATGTGTAGGGGTGCGCAGACAATTTGAGTGGGGGTCTGCTCTGGCTCTAAGTTCGGCAAGGTGCAAAGCGTTGCGGGGTCGATAGCCGAGCCAAGCTGTTCCAGAGGCACACCGTTCGCATGATGAGCGCAGGCAGGTGCAAAGAGGTCGCGTCCGTGAAAGGTTGCGCTCACTTCAGGCAAGTGGTAACGGGGATTGTCTAACACGATTGCGTGCAGAGGCGGGTCTTTTAGTAGAGCCAGGCTCAACAGTCCATTATCAGGTGCAAAGTAGATATATCGAGCGGTGCGCACCGCAACGGCGCGACGCTCTGTGCCCACCCCAGGGTCTACGATGGCAATAATCAGCGTTCCCTCAGGCAGGTAGGGAATCGCAGTGGATAGCAGATAGGCTCCACTACGCACATTCTGAGGGGGTACGCCGTGTGTGAGGTCTAAAAACTGGGCGGTTCCGCAGAGGTTCATCAGCACCGCCTTCAGTTGGGCGACATAGGTATCCGTATAGCCATAGTCGGTGAGCAAGGCGATGAGGGGCATGCTAACTCTCCAGCAGTGCCTGACAACAGTCTACAAGCCGTATCGTGCCAACGAATCGCCCTTCTCCTTCCACTGGGAGGGTGTCCAGCCCATGCTTGAGCATCACGACTACCGCGTGTTCTATCGGGTCATGCTCGTTCAGCACGGGTGGGTTGGGATTCATCCATGCTGTGATGGGGGTTCGCGCACGCTGACGCGCCAACTCTGCCTGCGAAGCGAAAACCGAAGCAATCCGTTGCCCTTGATTTTCAGAGGGGACACCCTCGCTATCAGCAGAGCGCACCATCTCCCCAAAACCCTCAAACAGAATCTGGAACACCATCGACTCGGTGATAATGCCTATCACCCTGTCCTGTTCGTTCAACACAGGCAGAAGCGTTACCTGATAAAGGTCTAACTTGTCGATAGCGTCCTGCAGAGTGGAATCTTCCTGCAGGGTGGGGGCATGGGTATAGAGGAACTCCAGCACCCTCATTGTTGCATATGGGCGCACTCGCGGATGATGGCGAGCGTGAGATCGACCGAGCGCACGAGGTCGTCGATCAACACATGTTCTTCGTGGGTATGCACTTGGCGCATGGGCGTGCCCACCACACAGCATGGTAGCCCGCGTGCGTTGTAGACACTGGCGTCGGAACCGCCACCCGTTCTGCGCGAGGGCGATTCTAAGCCGATGGAGCGCGCTGCGTTGCGCACCACGCGCACCTGTATATCGTCTTCGCTGAGGCGATAGCCTTCGTAGTGGCGGGAATGGTGGATCTCAGCTCGCCCGCCGAACTTTTGCGCAGCGCGCTCAAACTCGCCCATCATATGGGCAACCTGCGCGTCCAGCCTCGACTTGCTGAAACTGCGCGCCTCCGCCTTGATATAGACCTCCGGGCACACAATATTGGTCATCTGCCCGCCTTGTATGACCCCGATATTCGCCACGGTCTCCTCATCGATGCGTCCAAGACGCATATGCGCAATCGCATCGGCTGCAATCTGGATGGCGCTGATGCCCTTCTCTGGCTCTACCCCTGCGTGGGCGGGCTTTCCGTAGAGGCGCACCTCCAGCTTGTCGTGCGTGGGGGCTTCTATCACAACTGTGCCCACTGGTGGACCCGTGTCGTACACGAAGCCGAAATCGCTATCGACCAGTGAGAGGTCTAATGCTTGCGCCCCCAGCAGACCCACCTCCTCGCACACGCTAATCAGGAGCTGAATCTGTCCGTGAGGCAGGTTCTGCTCCACCACGATGCGGATGGCTTCTAAGATTGCGCTCAAGCCCGCCTTGTCATCGGCTCCCAGAATAGAGGTGCCGTCGGTGCGGATGATACCGTCCTGAATGATGATTTTCACATTCGGGTTCGGTTCGACGGTATCCATGTGCGCGCTGAAGAAGATTTTAGGTGCACCTGAGATGTTGGCAGGCAGAGTGGCGATGAGGTTGTTGGCGTTGCCTCCCACGATTGCGCCCGCATCATCCTCCCGCACCTCCAAGCCGAGACCGAGCAGAAAGCGCTTCACATAGTCCGCCACCTCGCGCTCGTGGCGCGGAGGCGAGTTGATCGCGCACAGCGTGGTGAAGAGTTCAACAAGACGGTCGTTCGGCATGCGACTTCCTTATGAGAGCGGGATAACGCTCACCCGTCGACGGTTGCGCGGTCCCTCAAACTTCACATAGCCGTCCACCAGCGCGAATAGGGTATCGTCCTTCCCGCGCCCGACATTGCGTCCGGGATGGAACTTCGTGCCGCGCTGGCGCACGATGATGTTGCCCGCACGCACAAACTCACCACCATACTCTTTCACTCCCAGAAACTTGGGATTGCTGTCGCGACCGTTGCGTGTACTGCCGACACCTTTTTTGCTTGCCATATTGACCTCCTTACAAGTTAGGATTATACCCTATAGGGTATGATTCTCCTTGAGCGCATGTGCGCTCAAGGAGGTTGGTTATGCCGAAGAAGGTGCTGATGATTGTGGGGGACTTCGTAGAGGATTACGAAGTCATGGTGCCGTTCCAAGCGTTGCAGATGGTCGGTCTTGAAGTTCACGCCGTGTGCCCCAATAAGCGTGCTGGTCAGAAAGTGCGCACCGCTGTGCATGACTTTGAAGGCGACCAGACCTACTCCGAGAAACCCGGACACAACTTCACCCTGAACTACTCGTTCGATGAGGTGAACCTTTCAGACTACGATGCGCTGGTGATACCAGGTGGGCGCGCTCCAGAGTACATTCGTCGCGAGCCGAAAGTGTTGGAGATGGTACGCCACTTCTTCGAGACGAATAAGCCCGTTGCTGCTATCTGCCATGGTCTTCAGGTGCTTACGGCTGCGGGCGTGATGAAAGGGCGCACCGCTACTGCCTATCCTGCTGTGGGACCCGAGCTGGAGTTGGCAGGTGCTCGCTATGAGGAGGTGCCTGTCGACAAGGCGGTTGTAGACGGCAACCTCGTCACTGCCCCCGCATGGCCCGCTCACCCCGACTGGCTGGCGAAGTTCCTCCAGGTCTTAGGCATTCGTGTGGTGACAGAGTGAACTCTCGCTTGGGAGAGTTATGCGACTCTCCCAAGCCTCGCTACCAGGATGTTGGTGGATGCCTAATATCCATCCAGTGCAAACCCTTAGAAGGTATTTTCTACTGTGATGTGGAATAACCTCTACGAGAGGTGAAGACAATGAACCGACGCTCGCAATGGGTTTTGGGATTTGTGCTATGTTGTGTGGTAGTCGGGACGACCGCTCAGCAGAGCCTACTCAAGCAGACATTACCCGAGGCGCAGTTTCGCAAGATGGGACTGCACAAACTGACACCCAGCGAACTGGCGGAGTTGGAGAGGTTTATTGCAGATTTAGTTCATCTCGCACGCACTACTGCTTCGCCCCTCTCTACGACCTTACCCTCTTTTACCTATACGCCCTCAACTTTCAACTTTTCCTACTTAGATGGGTGCGCTATTATCGTGGGGCAAGACCCCGAACGCACCTATCTGGGCAAAATCAGCTCGAACCGTTACGACTCCGATTCGATCATCAACGAGTATGGGCGCGGAAGCAAGTTTCGCTCGGACAGTATCATGAACGAGTTCGGACAGTTTGGGAGCCGTTTTTCCTCCTACAGCCCGTTCAATCCGTATGCAAGCGACCCGCCGAAAGTGTTTATCGGCAACCAGTTCGTGGGATATCTTACCAAGAACACCGCTAAGTATCCCCGAATTGACCCCGACGCACTGATTGGCTATCTGCGTTCCCAATCCCGATAGCGCTTGGGCTTATCCCGACCGCTGGCGTGCAAGATAGGTCTCTAATATCAGGGAGGCTGAGACAGCGTCCTGTACCTGTTTGCGCCGTTCGCGTCGCATGTCACCCTCGATAAGCCGTCGCTCGGCTTCGCGTGTGGTGAGCCGTTCATCCACCGTCTCAATGGGGATGTCAAGGTGGGCACGGAGCGCATCGATAAACGCCGCTACCTGCTCGGCACGGGCACTCTTCTCACCCCACAGATGGGTGGGCATCCCCACCACCACCAGTTCCGCTTTCTCCTGCTTGAGCCAACGCACTACCGCTTCGATATCGTTTGGAAGCACAGTGGCAGGCAAAGCAATCCCTATCTCGGTGTGCGCCACCGCTACCCCAATCCGCTTTTCGCCATAATCCAACGCTACCACACGCATCGTTAGTCCCAAATCAGCACCACCTTGCCTGCCTTGCCCGTCTTCATCAGTTCGAAGGCGTGTTCGTATTCGTTCCACGGCAGTTGGTGGGTGATGGCAGGGCGTACATCCAACTTGCCCGATGCCAACAGTGCCTGCATCGTGTCCCAAGTCTGGTACAGTTTGCGCCCAAGAATAGCGTGGATTTCGACCGCCTTGAAAATCAGCGTGTTGAGGTCGACGGGGGTCGGCTCTGCAAACAGCCCCAGCAGACTAATCCGCCCTCCAGGGCGTATTGCTTGGGTGATGAGGTTCACCGAGCTGGGATGCCCAGACATCTCCAGCGCAACATCGACTCCCAAGCCGTCGGTGAGGCGGTGCACCAGCGCAAGCACATCGTCGCGCATGGGGTTCAGCACATAGTCTGCTCCCATTTGCAGAGCCAGCTCGATGCGATAGGGGCTGACTTCGGTCGCAATCACAAGCGAGGCTCCACAGGCTTTAGCAACTGCAATGCTGAATAGCCCGATTGCCCCACAGCCCGTGATGAGCACCGTGTTGCCCTCGATGGGTCCTGAGAGCACGGTATGGACGGCATTGCCCAGCGGGTCTTGCACGGTTGCGACCTCTGGAGGGATGCGTGGGTCGGTTTTTTGCGCATTCGCTTCGGGAACGGCTATCAGGGGAGCGAAACAGCCGTCGGTGTCCACTCCCAATATGCGGGTATGGAGGCACACATGGGCTTGTCCTAATCGGCATGGTTTACATCGCCCACACACGATATGGCTCTCCCCTGCCACAAAATCGCCCACCTTCAGCCCCTTTACTCCCTCGCCTACTGCTTCCACATACCCACAGAACTCGTGCCCCACAATCAGAGGTGGCTTGAGGCGCGACTGTGCCCACGGGTTCCAGTTGTAGATGTGGAGGTCGGTTCCACAGAGCGAGGTACGACTCACACGCACCAACACTTCGCCTGGCGCTGGGTTCGGTTCGGGCACCTCGCACAGTTCCAGCCCTGCGTCGGGCTCTATTTTACAGATTGCTTTCATTTACGGTATTCTGAGTATACCCGACAGCTATCCCATTCATACCCATACACACGCGCCATTCCATTGCAGCAGCTGGTCTGAGGGCTAAATTGGGCAAAATGGGGGTGAAGTGGGGCGGTAGTCTCCCTCTAAACCGTTGATGGTAAAATAACCGCCAGAACGTGCTTGGGGAGGGAGACGATGAAAATGCAACTAGTCAAGGTGGGT
>FWPU01001389.1_pt1 | contig 72617 bp, 67 predicted proteins | sample 2228361 | NCBI WGS metagenome assembly FWPU01 (sample SAMEA103939777, study PRJEB20133) | metagenome | reverse complement strand
TATTTTTTTATGTTTCTTACATAACCCGAAAACCTGAATTTCCACATTCTGTAAGGAGAATCCGTGTTTTTTAACCAGTTTTTTGAGAATTTCCCTTATCTCGTCTCCTTCAAATTCTTTTACCTCTTTGCAATATATACATATCAAATGTCCGTGGATCTTTTTAGAAAGCCCGAGTTCGAAATGACTATGTCCTTCTCCTAAGGAGATCGCTTTTAAAACCCCGCCTTTTACAAGAAGAGAAAGAGTTCTGTAAAGAGTGGCTCTGGAAACTTTTGTGCCCTTTTCCCTCAGTCTTTTGTAAATCTCTTCAGCATCAAGATGGGTGTCAGGAAAAGAAAGAATCTCCTCAATTATAGCTTGCCTTCCTTTTGTGAATCTCATACGCTTTATGTCGAGAAACTCTTTGAATTTTTCTACCTCAATTTTCATCGAATATAATATAATTTCAATTCATGAAGTTGTCAAATTTTTACTACTTTTATCGAACCTCAAAGAGAACTGGAGAGCATAAAAAAGAGATGGTAACTATCGCTTCTCTTGACAAAAAGTGCATGAATTGATAATCTTTATTCTATCTTGCCGAGGTAGCTCAGTCGGTAGAGCGAGGGCCTGAAAAGCCCTGCGTCGGCGGTTCGATTCCGCCCCTCGGCATTTTTTTAATATATAAAACTTTTTTGATTTTTCTATTTTTAATTTATTGAAATCAAATCCTTCTTTTTCTTTACAATGGATGCTATTATAAATATATGATAAGGTTCGAGGACATTCTTCACAAAGTGCTCTCTTATAAACCCGATGCGGATGCTGATCTTCTGAGAAAAGCATATGTTTTTGCTGCGAAAGCTCACAAAGGACAAACGAGAAGAACCGGCGAACCTTACCTTCAGCATCTTCTTGAGGTAACAAATATTCTCGCTTCTATGAGGCTTGATGAGATAAGCATCGCAGGAGGGCTACTTCACGATGTTCTCGAGGATACAGATATTAAATATGATGAGTTAAAGTCTCTTTTTGGTAAAGAGATTGCGGATGTGGTGGAGAGTCTTACCAAAATTTCAGCTCTTCATCTTGCGGATGAAGAAAGGCAAGGAGAGAATATAAGGAGAATTTTTCATGCCATGCTTGAGGATGTTAGGGTGATACTTATAAAACTGGCGGATAGACTTCATAATATGAGAACTCTACATATATTCCCTGAAGAAGATCAGAAGAGGATAGCTCGTGAAACTCTTGATATATATTCTCCCCTTGCAGATAGACTCGGAATGGGAGAAATAAAAGAAGAGTTGGAGGAGCTTTCTTTTAGATACCTTGAGCCTGAATCTTATTTTTCCCTTGCCTCTACTCTGGAAGAGAGGAGACCAGAAGCGGAGACAAGACTTAAAAAAATGAAGAGTAGAATAGAGAAGTTGCTTGCTGAACATGTTGTGGAGGCTGAGGTTCAATACAGAGTAAAGAGACTTTACAGTATCTGGAAAAAAATGAGGAAACAGGGTGTGGATTTCGATCATGTGTTTGATATTCTTGGCATCAGAATAATTACAAACACCGTAGATGATTGTTATGCAATTCAGGGCTGGATAACACAAAAGTGGAGAACAATCCCAACAAGATACAAGGATTTCATTGCCATGCCGAAACAGAACAAATACCAATCAATACATTTAACAATTATTTCTGAAGAAGGGATTCACTACGAAATTCAGATCAGAACAAGAGAAATGCACTGGATTGCTGAGCATGGATTTGCTGCCCATTGGATCTACAAACAGGACATAAAAGATCTCCAGAAGGAGTTGAAGGAGAGATTTTCCGATTTTCTTGAGTTCCAGATGGACAGCAAGAGTCCTATAAAGTTTATTGAGAATCTCAGAAAAGATCTTAAAACTCCCATGATTTATCCCCTTACTCCAAAAGGGAAGGTCATACCTCTTCCGGAAGGCGCTACCCCTGTAGATTTTGCTTTTCAGGTTCATACTGACATAGGTTATAGATGCAAAGGAGCCAAGGTTAACGGTAGATCTGTTCCCCTCCGTTATCAATTGAAAACATGGGATGTGGTGGAAATAGAGACCTCTCAAGAGCATGCTCCAAGCAGAGATTGGCTTAATTTTGTGAAGACTGAAAGAGCGAAAAGGAAAATAAAAGAATGGTTTGCAAAAATTGAAAAGCAGAGAAGCGTTGAAGAAGGTAAGAAACTTTGGGTAAAGTTTATAAAAAGATTTTCAGCAGATTTTAAAAAAATTGCTGATGAGAAAACACTGGAAGAAAGGCTCAAAAATCTTCGCTTCAACCATCTTGAGGAATTCTACTCTTCCATAGGCTTTGGAAAAACTCTCCTCAATTCTTCTTTAATAGAAAAACTTTTTCCAGATTTTAGATTGCAGGAAAAGAGCATTTTTAGAAAATTTTTCGAGCTTGTCTCTAAGAAAGAGGAATTGGGAGTCAAAATCGATGGGTACGATGATATTCTTGTAAAGATTGCAAAATGCTGCAACCCTATAAAAGGAGAGAGAATAGTTGGCTACATAACAAGAGGGAAAGGAATTACCATTCATTCAAAAGATTGTCCTAATGTAGTGAAAGAAATTCTTGAAAAGGAAAGACTGTTAAGCGCTGAATGGCAGGACGGAACAGAGACGATTTATCCTGCAAAAATAAGAATTCTTTGCAAGGATATCCCAGGAATTTTTGCAAAGGTTGCCAATACTGTATCAGATACAAATACCAATATAAGAAAAGCTTTAGCTGAAGCTTTCCCTGATGGGAATGCAAAAATTGATCTGGCAATAGATGTAAGAGACATAGAGCATCTGGAGAAGATTTTAAAATCAATAAAAGATATTAAAGGAGTGGTCTCAGTGAGGAGGTTATGAAGAGAAGAGCCTTTTCAATTCTTTTTTTAGGGTTTCTTGGAGGAATTTTTAAAAAAATTTATGGAGGAGAAATGAAAAAACTTGCTATTTCTTCTTCAAAAGCACCTAAGGCAATAGGTCCTTATTCTATAGGTATTAAGGTAGGACAGTTTGTATTCCTGTCAGGGCAGATTCCAGTGGATCCCAGCACAGGAGAGGTAGTAAAAGGCTCCATAGAGGAGCAAGCAGAAAGGGTTCTTATGAATATCAAAGGAATTCTCGAAGACAACGGACTTTCCATGGATCATGTGGTTAAAGCCACGGTTTTTCTTTCGGACATGAATGACTTCCAGAAAATGAATGAGGTTTACTCTCGATTTTTTAAGGAGCCTTTCCCTGCTCGCTCTGCCTTTCAAGTGGCAAGATTACCCAGGGATGTAAAGATCGAAATAGAAGTTATAGCAGTAGTTGAATAAGGAGATAATTTAAAGAGATAAAAAATGGCTAAAGTAATTATAACAGTGATTTTTCAAAAGGGAGAATGCGGTTTTAAGCACAAAGAGGGTGATAAGTTTGTTTACGAGGGAAGACTTCCTGATATATGCCCCTCAGCCTTTAATACTATTTTTCCTTATATCAGAGTGCTTTACTTTGGTGGAAATTTCCCCTGGGAAAAGGAAGGAGAAGCGAAGGTAGCTTGCCCTGATCCTGACAATCCTGTAGTTTTTAAGCTTGAAAGGGTGAAAGAAGATTAAAAATTATCTCAGATCGCTTTCTGCACCTTGCCGGATTTTAAACATTCAGTGCAGACTTTGATTCTTTTCTTTTTTCCATCTATTATTGCATGGACTTTTTGAAGATTGGGATTCCATCTTCTGCTTGTTACTCTGTGAGAATGGCTAATGTTATGCCCAAAAATAGGTCCTTTTCCACAAATCTCACATCTTCTTGCCACTTGAACCTCCAGATTTAATATAATAACAATATTCTTAAAGAAAATCAATTGTTAGAATTGCATCTCTTATATTGTAATAAAGAGAAGAGCTTATTAAAAATAAAAGCTGTTCATAACAAAATCAAAAAATACCAAAAATTTGAAGACCTTGAAATGAGAGAAATATTAAAAAGAGAAAATGCTTTTTTATTGTGGTGTCAATAAGAGAAGAGAAATGGTGTCGAGAATGTTTTGTTGAATATATTTTATTTCTTCTGAGTCATCGATTTATCATCTTCAGGCATCCAGTGAATAGGATTTATAACTTTTGGTTTCACAATCCTTAAAAATTCCACAACATTTTTAACATAAAGAGATTAGGGATTTCGTATGTTCAATCCTGCAATATCTATGTCAGAAAGGAACTTCAATTTCTGATTAAAGCTTGTGTCCCCAGAGCAATAAATTCGGATGTTATCGATGGTAAAGACAAAACCGAGATATCCAGAGTTTTTTGGATAGCTTTCGTTATAAGAAGGTATCCTTTCTATATCAAACCCATCAGCTTTTATCTTTCCTTCTGGATTCAGGATGATTTAAGTATTTATATTTCTGAGAACTCCTGTCACAGAAAGGATTGAGACAATCTTTCTTTTTTCTTGGGAAATAGTTTTGATTGTGCTTGGAGAGAAATGATCCTCCGTGAATGCGGTTAGTGAGAAAGATGCCAGCTTTGGAAAGACTTCTCAGATTTAAAAGATCAACAAGGTCAAGATTAACCTATCAGTAGTCCGAATCTTTATAGCGGTATGACCATACTCATGAGTGGATATGAGCCACAATTTTCTCAGTAAATTGCAAGACTTTTTTCTTTTCCATGGGAGATGAGGAAAGCGGTCCCCATAGGAAAAAACAAGGAGAGTAAGAATACGTGAGAAATAATTTTCTTTGATTCATAAATCACCTCTGCTTATTTTTATTCTCAAATGCGCCTCTTGATCTTGTAATTTTTATCTAAATAACCCTAAATCAGTTCTCCAAGTTCTACAAAATTTATGCCTGAGGGAGTTTCGACAACCCATATTTTTTAGCATAGGAAATTACAATTTTCTCCAGCTCCTTAACTATTTCTGAAGCGAGGGGTTCTTCGTCCTCTGATTTTAGAAATTTTTCTACTTTTTCATTCGCTCTCTCCCACATCTCCTTCTTTCCAGATTCCGCCCATTTTTCATAAGAATCCCTATCTATCAATAAAGGAAACATTTGCTCTTCCCGATACCATTTTTTAGTGTGAGGAGTGGTGAGAAAATTTGCTTCATCTCCAATTTCCATGAAAAGGGAAAATGCAATTGGCTCCTCTCTTTGTGCTATACCTGATACAAGTCTGCAAGCCATACCACATATATCATTATCAATAACAAGCTTTTCTAAACTCTGACAATTTTCAAAATCGAGCATTCCAGCTCCTGATACCACATTTATGCCTGCAAGAGCAGCGAGAACAATTCCTATTCCTGATTCCAGCCCTGCCTGCGTATCCACACATTTTGAATCACTCAAGCCCATATAAGCATGAGTTGGAAGCCCTAATTTTTTTCCTATCTGGCTGTAAGCACAGTCAAGCATCATTGTCTCTATTGCTCCCATGGGAGTGGTTCCTGTTCTCATGTCAAAAATCGAGGGAGAGCCACCATAAATTACAGGAGAACCAGGTTGGGAGAGCTGAGCTATCACAAGTCCTGTAAGATTTTCTGCAGTGTGTTGGACTAAAGCGCCACTTAGAGTTACAGGAGCAGTTGCTCCTGCAAGAGGCATTGAAACAAATTCGGATGGAATACCCGCTTTTGCACAAACTATTACTGACTGGGTGGTAAGGTGGCTCCATTTAAGAGGAGGTGAGGGACAAGCATCAAATATTGCCAGAGGTTTCTGCCTGAGAGAATCAGCCCCACCTCTCACTATTTTCAGCATTTCATACATAGGTTCAAATCCTTCTACCATAAATGTTCCTGTTATTACAGGCTTTCTGCAATATTTAAGAGAAATAAATAACCTATAAAAATCCGCCATTTCCTCAGGAATATCACTGCTCACAATCCCTGTGCTCTGGAAATGAATATTTTCAAGTTTATCAGTAAGTCTTGAAAATTTAATAAGATCTTCAGTGACAGGCTTTCTCCTCGAGCGAGTCCTATAATCAAATATATTCAGAGCAGCAGAGCCAGGATCAAAATGAACATGATTCTCTCCTATCAAAAAACTCCTTTCGCCCTTTCTGTCGTAAACCGTTATTTTTGAAGGAGCAAGTTGTAGACATTCTTCCGCAAGTTTTTTATGAATAAAAACTCTATTTGATTTTTTATCCACTTTAGCCCCTACTTTCTCAAATAGGGAAATAGCCTCCCTGTTCTCAACTGTTACACCCTTTCTTTCGAGGATTAAAAGTGCCTCTTCGATTATTCTTTCCGTCAAAGGTTCTGACAAAATTTTTAGCTCAGGTCTCATCTTTCTTCTCCAAAAATCAATATCAATTTTTTCAATAACTTAAAATACCAATTAAGTCAATATTTCAGGAATAAAATGTAAGTTTTTGGAAGTTTATACATTCATAGAGTGAAGCCTTATATTTTCAAGAAAGATTGGAGTTGACTTATGTGGAGGAGATGGAGAATAAGTTTTAGATGAGATAAAATACGAAAGGAAAACAGGATTGAGATTGAAAAAATAGAAAAGAAAAAGTTAAATATTTACTTCAACAACACGAAACTCAGAAGTTTTATTATAAGGGCGGAGAAAACCGTTCCAATTGCATACTCGGAACCAAAACTTTGTTTGTTAACCCAGATGGAGAGTTTTATGGATGTGAAAAAACAAGATTTATTTATATTCTTACAAAAGAAGGGAACATAGCTGTTAATATGAAAATGAAAATTGCGGCGAAGAGAAAGAATCCACCTGAACTACTTGATGAAGAAGCTTTATGTGATTGGTTTATTGAGATTTTGTATGGAAAAAGAAGAGAGAGGATAACGAACCCTGAGACATTGAAAGGAGTGGAAAAGATACTTGATAAAGAATGTAGCATATATGATCTGGGGGAGGAGAAATATTGGGTATGGAATAATATTGTTATGAAATGGGAGAGGAAAAATTTCACTCAAAATGTAAAAAATATTCAGATTGATGTTTCTATTCCCGCAGAAAAATTCAAAGTTCCTAAAGGGGTCTGGGTATTTCCTAAAATTTTTTGAATATAAAAAGTGAAATACAAGTATGCTTCCCTTTCTCCCAAATCTTTGCTAGAAATGATTTTTCTATTCAAAATTTTAGAGAATATCTTACAAACAAAAAGATGGATTTTTTCAAAATTCCTTCCTTAGCGTTTTTTTGGATAAATAAGAAACCTTCCTTTTGTGAGATATCTGTTGGACATAATATTTCAATGGGAAGATGGAAGAGTTGGAGAGAAATTTTATGGGCTGAATTTAGATAAAGATACGAAGATAATCTCAATAGCTATTACAAAAGAGAATTTGAGTTTTTATGCTGATGATTTAAGAATGGTTTGCAAGGCGGAATTAAGGTTAGGGTAACGAAATTGAAATCCTGAAGTAATTAGACGAGCGGGATAAACAAATTGACCATGGAGAAGAGGGTCAGCGCCTTCTCCCAGGATGATTCGCAAAAGGAGAGAAGGAATCGGTAGCCATGCTGGACGTTTTAAAACATCTCCCAAAATTTTAGAGAATTCATAATTACTTAAAGGTTCTGGAGCTGTTAGGTTAAAAGGACCTTTTGCTTCCTTATTTTTAAGGAGGAAATAAACTGCTTCTACCCAGTCTTCAATATGTATCCATGACCATCCCTGTTTTCCATTTCCTAAAGTGCCACCAACAAAAAATTTAAAAGGTAGAAGTAGTCGGTTTAGCATGCCTCCCTTACCAAGAACAAGTCCAGTGCGAATAATAACCCTACGCATCCCTAATTTTTCCAGTTTAAAGGTGGAATCCTCCCAATCTTTCACAAGCAATGCCAAAAAATCTTTTCCATAAGGCTCATCTTCTGTAATAATTTCTTTTCCTCTTGGACCATAATATCCCACTGCAGAGGCTTGAACAAAAACTTCAGGTTTTTTTTGTGCTTCTGATATAGCTTGAACCAGAGCATGCCCTGCTTTTAAACGGCTCTCCCGTATCCTGCTTTTTACTGTTTTTGTCCATCTCTGACCTATAGTTTCTCCCGCCAGATTTATCACTGCGAAAGCTCCACCAACTAAATGTTTCCAATCCTTTGTTGTTTTCGCATCCCATTCAACAAACTTTATCTTTTCAGTTGATCTAAATTTATTGGGATTTCTTGAAAGCACAATTACCTCATAACCTTCGGTATCCAATTTTTGGCAAAGAGCTCTTCCTAAGAACCCTGAACCTCCAGCAATTAATATTCTCAAATTCTAGCTCCTACTTAGACTATATATATCCCTTCAATTTTGATAATTAATTTTATCAAATTGTTATGTTAAACTAAATTTTTCAGACAAATGTTTTAAAAAACTCTCTAACCAGTAATGGAGGAACCATGATAAAACCTGATAGGTGGATTAAAAAAATGTCCATGGAAATGGCTATGATAGAGCCTTTTTCTGAAATGCAGATTTCTAAAGGTGTTATCTCTTACGGACTCTCCTCTTACGGATATGATATAAGATTAGCTGATGAGTTTAAGATTCCAGAGATAGGCTCATCAATTATAGATCCTAAAGAAATTCTCGAGCATGATTGGAAGACTCTTAAGGCAGATTCAGTCATAATTGAACCGAAATCTTATATTCTTGGAAGAAGTGTAGAGTACTTCAGGATTCCAAGAAGGGTTACGGGAATCTGCCTTGGAAAGTCAACTTACGCAAGATGTGGAGTGATCGTAAATGTCACACCTCTTGAGCCTGAATGGGAGGGTCATTTGACCATCTCCATTGCTAATGCAGGAAATTATGCTGTTAAGATTTACTCTGGAGAGGGGATTGCTCAGATAATTTTCCTTGAATCCGACGAGGATTGTGAGACTTCATACAAGGACAGAAAAGGAAAATATCAGGCGCAAAAGGGAGTGGCTCTGCCTAAAGTTAGCAAATGAAAGAACTTTTTAATCAAGGGATTTTAATCTTAAAAAGAGGTATTGATTCAGTTAAACCCCATAACCTCTTCCGAGATAGAATATCCTTAAAAGGGAAAATCTTAAAGATAAATGGTAATTTCTTTGATCTCGGGCAATACAGAAAAATTTGGATCTTAGGAGCTGGAAAAGCTTCTTTGAGCATGGGAAGAGCACTCTTAGAAATTTTGAAAGAGATGGTGGAGGGAGGGCTTATTTGCGGAAACAAAGAGGAGAAGATAGAGGGGCTTTATACTTTTTCAGGTTCCCATCCTTTGCCTGATGAAAGGAGCTATAGGGCTTCACTGGAAATGGAAAGGTTTATAAGGGAGAAATTCGATAAAGAAGATATTTGTATTTTTCTTTTATCAGGGGGGGCTTCCTCCCTTCTTTGTTACCCTGATTTTGGTGTTACTTTAGAGGAGAAATCAGCTTTGCATAAGGCACTTATTAATTGTGGTGCTTCTATAGAAGAAATAAACATAGTGAGAAAACACTTTAGCAGATTCAAAGGAGGAAAACTTGCTAGGATAATTCCATGTAAGGTAATCAATCTCGTTTTATCCGATGTTCCAGGAGATCAAATGGAGAGTATCGGTTCAGGTCCTCTCAGCAGAGACCCTTCCACCTGGGCTGATGTGAAAAATGTTTTCGAAAAATACGGTTTGTTTGATAAGGTTCCTTCTAAAATAAGTAATCTTGTGGAAGATGGTATCTCTGGAAAATTGGAGGAAACTTTGAAGGAGGATCCAGAGAATTTAATAAGTTTTATAATTGGAAACAATCTATATGTTCTTGAGAAAGCTAAGGAAAAGGCCATGGAATTTGGTTTCTCTCCTCTTATCCTTACCTCAAGAGATGGGGGAAAAGCAAAGGATTTAGCCCAATTTTACAGCAAAATTTTGATGGAGACTGTAAATTCAAATTATCCCATTAGAAAACCCTGCTGTATTCTTGCAGGAGGAGAGGCTCAGGTGGAGGTGAAGGGAAAGGGAAAAGGAGGTAGGAATCAGGAGTTCATTCTTTCTCTCCTCATGGAGATGAAGGGTATTAGCTATCCATTCTTAGCTATGAGTGTGGACAGTGATGGTATTGACGGTCCTACAGATGCCTCAGGAGCATGGATAGATAACGAAACCTCATCTAAGGCATTATCCATGGGTCTTGAGGCTGAAAAATTTCTCGTAGAAAATGATTCTTATACTTTTTTCAGTAAAACAGGAAATCTGATAAAGTTTGGCGAAACTCAAACAAATGTGAGCGATGTAAGGATATTCCTGATTCCATAAGGTGAAAATTTTGAAGAAAAAGAAATCAAAAAATTGCAAGAGATTTTTTCTAAGGGATAAAATTGACATTTTTTATACTTTTGCATATAAAGTAATGGGGTATTAAAGGATCAGAATTGAGAAAGAAATGGAGGATTAAAGATGAAAGGCGCAAAAAGGAAAAAGTCATAAAACGAGATAAATTCCTCTTTAAAAAAGAGGTATAGCAAATTTTAATTAAGAGCCTTAAGCCGATTCTCCCATGAATGAGCTGGAAAGAATAATAATAGAGGAGATAAGAAAAAAGGGGAGAATCTCCTATAAAGAATTCATTGAGTTTGCCCTTTACCATCCCAATTTAGGATACTACTCAAAAAGATCTCCCGGAAAACATGGTGATTTTTATACTGCTCCAACTGTCTCACCTATCTTTGGGTATACCCTTGGCAATTTTCTAAAAGAATTGAATAGGGCTATGGGAGAGCTAAAGATTTTATATGTGGTAGAGATTGGCGGTGGAAAAGGAAGATTGGTTAGAGATATCATTGATTTTCTCAAAGAGACAGTCTCCCCTCTCCTGAGGAGGTTACAATTTTATGTTGTGGAATTGGGAACTCTCATCCACATTCGAGAAGAAGGAAAGAAAATAATTTTTGCTAATGGTATAGACTCACTTCCTGATATAGAAGGTCTTGTGTTTTCCAACGAATTTTTTGATGCTTTACCTTTTAGAGTAGTGGAGAAGGTGAAAGGGAAAATAAAGGAAGTTTATTTAAGCTATAAAGATAAATTTGTAGAGGAACTTGGAGAACCTTCAAATGAAGTTATGGAATACATGGAAAAATTTCCATTGAAAATCGAAAATGGTCAGAGAGCAGAGATAAGGTGTGAAGATTATAAATTTATGAAGCAAATAGCAAGAAAATTAAAGAAAGGAGCAATTCTTACAATTGATTACGGATCTGCAAAGCCCAGGTTCATGACCTACAGAGCTTACCAGAATCATAGAGTTTACAGTGAAATCCTTGTCGAGCCAGGGCTACGAGATATAACATCTGATGTGAATTTTGATGTTCTTCGAAGAGCTGGAGAGGAAGAAGGAGCGGTGGAGGTATTTTTTGTGTCCCAAGAGAAATTTCTTCTTAAGTTCGGGATTCTTGATATAATTGCACGATATGGGAAACCAGAATTCTTTAAAAATCAGGCAAAGATACTCCTTTCTCCTGAGATTATGGGGCAAAGGTTCAAAGCTCTATTGCAAAAAAAGGCTATAAATATTTTACCAATTTAACAAAAGATCATTCATTTTCGGTAATTTTCAGTTCCCTCTCTGAGAAAACCTCAGCTTCAAAAACTTCTATTTTTACGCCCTTTTTCCATTCATCTGAGGGAAGCCCGGCTTTCATACAGCAGTGAGATAAATATTCTTCAAGATCCCAGTCGTATTCCAAAGGAACCTGAGGGAGGAGCAGACCTTTGAAAGGACCCTTGGATACAATTATTCCGTGTTTGCCAATCTCTATTTCTTCATATGAATTAATCTCTCTGGGAAGAGTAAGAACCGATATTTCAATATCCATGTTTTTTAATTCGTCAGATTGAATGGGCAAAAATCTTGGATCTGAAGTTGCAGATTCAATTGCCAGTTCAGCAACTGCAGAATAAAGAGGCTTGTAAGGAAGGGGATAACCAATGCATCCTCTCAGCTCGTCTCCCACTCTCAAGGTTACAAAGACTCCTTTTTTTTCCTTCAGTTCAGGATCGTTGACTTTTGGTGGAGTGAATTTCTTTTTTTCTAAATACTCCTTTACGGAATTCCTCGCAATATTGAGTAATATTTTTTTTTGTTTTTCATTCATATTTCCCCCTTTTGATTGAATAACAAAACAGGAATTTCTGTAAGAAGCACAGAATTTTGATGGTTTAGCTCTATGAAATAACCTTTTATTTTTTTATCCTGAATTCTAAGAAGGATATTGCCGAAGAGAAATTGTGGTATGTTTTCCATTTCTTCTTTTAGACTAAAAAATCCTATCAATCCAGTTTTGGAAGTGAGAAAATTAAAAATATTTTCTGGAGATTTTAAATTTAAATTGAGAAGAGGGAGAATCTCTTCCACAATGAAAGCTTCCCCCCTTTTATGACCGAGAAGAACTCCTTCAGATTTGTCTTCTGTATTTTTCAGAAGTTCCAGCCTTTCATAAACATTTTTGAGAACCCAAATTTCCATATCTAATCCTTAATATAAAATCTCCAGGCACACCATGAATTTTCAGGGTGAGAATCCGGGGGACAATATACACACTCTGTCTCGATGGATTCATCTATGGTCTTTGCAAAATATGAATATTCAACTATTCCAACTGATTTACATGGGAAATCACCAAGACCTTTTCTCTTTCTTGCTTCCTGAACTCTGCAAGAGTTCATTCTAAAAATGAAGCTCTTTTCGTTCTCTTCAATTATATCCTGTTTATTTATATAAGCATACAACCTGAATTTAAGAGCTGTCTTCAGGGATTTTAGACCACTGTTTTCAGTTAAAGAGAGTCTTTCCATAATTCTTCTCGCCTCAATAACAGTAAACTCCCTCCAGGTTTCTCTGTCGATTTCAATGGCTTTTTCCATTCCGAATCTTTTTTCTATGTTCAAAAACCATAACCCATCATGAGCAAGCCAGAGTTTGGCTGCATCAGAAAGGAGAGGAGATTTTTGATCTTGGGAAAACCTTTCCTCAGCACTTATCTTATCTTCGAGCCATCCCATTTTCAAATTTGTTCTTATATCCAAGGTAGTGTAAGGCTTTAGGTCGATAACAGGAGTTTCATCCAGCATGTCGATTCCTTTTACCTTTAATATTCTCCCTTCTTTTTTTAAAAGCTCCACTACAGTTAAGCCAATGGGATTGGGTCTATGGGGCGAACGAGTTGAAAATACACCTCTTTCTTTATCATCTCGAGGTGGAATTGGAAGCAATTTCTTTTCTTTGCTTTGGTTGAAAACAAAAATCACTATGATGTGAGAGAATCCTTCTATATCCTTTAATCCCTCCTCAAATTCCTCGAAAATTTCAATTTCTCCGCAAATCTCATTGAACTTTCCTGGGTTCTTGATAAATTTTTGAGGTATGTCATCTCTTGTCTTGAAAGGAGAGTGAATTAAACCTATAGCTCTAAAAGAAAAGTTATTGCTATTTTGGTGATACATCTCTCTATGGTGTAGACTCATGAAGAGTTAATTTTTTAAGGATAGAATCTGGTGGATTAAAACCAATTAATCCCGAAGCAGAAGCAACTAAAATTAGAAATCTTCCTGGTATTCCTATTGTTCCAATATAATCCATTAAAACCGCAGTTCCAATGATAAAAGCAGAGATAGATGTCATGAGCGCCCTAAATCTTGCCAGGGGGTCTTTGAATCTAAGAGATAGAGCTCCAATTCCTATTACAGAGACTATGGCTGGTAGGTAAAGACCGATAAAATTAATCAAAATTGCAGTATCACTCATTGGTTTCCACTCGGATGTCCAGTAAGAGATAAAAGGACCTTTCAGTCCTCCAGAGATATTTACATACAACCATATTGCCCAGATAATCAAGGAAATTAAAGAACCTGATAATGAAACTTTAATTTTTTCCGTTAGAAAGAAAAGAAAAAGAAATACCATGAAAGGAGCCATTAATCCACCGAACCCGTTGTCAATTAAGAAAAAGAGCTTATCCAAATCAGGTCTTGAAATAAATGCAGAGAATGTTCTGAGACTGACAAATAGATAAAGAAGAGATAGAGAAAGCCAAAACAAAGAGTATGCTGCAGTTATAACTTCCAAACCTCTTTTTCTCCTTCTGTAAATAAAAAATGAGGTGAGAATAGAAATTACAGATATGCCAAAAGCAACAATTGAATTTATAAGTAGCCCTATATTCATTTCTTATCCTCCTAACCAAAAAATTTTTCAATACTTTTTTCCTCTGAAACAGGAAAAACTATTACAGGCTCACCTTCTGAAAGGTCTAAAACGCCCATACCATCAGGGGAGATTAAAATTTTATGTGAAGCTTCTTTCTGTTTCACGATATCGAATATCCACCCCTTTCTTAGCAAATTCATTACTTTGATTTTTTTAGCTGATGTGTTAAAAGTTTTCTCCAGCATTTTTAAATCATCCTGATCTATTTTTACTTGATTATACTGAATAGAGGCATCCGGATAAGCTACCATTATTGGAAGTCCCTTTGCTTCAGCTTCCCAGTAAAATGATAGTTTCGACTTTAGAATTCTTGAGAGCTGTAAACCTGTTCTTGCTTTTTCCCCAGGGATCTTTATGAATACATATTTGCTTTCTATGAAAATTATGGTTATTTCACCACCAGGGTAGACGAGCCTGACCTCATCGGACTGAATATCCCTTTCCCTTATTTTTTTAAGAAAATTTTCCATTATGGGAAAAAGGGAGGAAGGACTGAGATTTTCAGATTTAAATCCAAAAAGAGCCCTACCCATGGAATCGAAAACCAGAATTTCTGCTTTTGGAATAGCTTCCACAAACGATCTAAAAATTTTATCTATCATCTTTAAATAGCGAAGATTAATTTTTCTACCTGCTCAAAAGCATCCTCATCCTTGCAATGAGCAACAAAAAGCTTATCCTGCATTATAAATATTCCACAGAAATCTTTTATTTTTATATGCAACTCTGTAAAATTGAGGCCAGTTGATTTTTCCATCTCATTTATGAAAACAGCAAATGTTTCGATATCATCCTTAAGGGAGATACCAGCTTTTATTAACTCAGCTTTTGTGCTTATAACTTTACCATCCCTTCCAAAAATTTCGGTACCTATCAGCGCAGGAATTTTTTTTTCTTCCATGTTAATTTTATGATATTAGAAAAAAAATAAGAGGTCAAATTTTCAAAATTTTCGCCATTTTATTTCAAATTGTGGATAATATAGATATGAAAATTAAATTTTTCATGTATAGGAGGACTGAAACCCATGAAGATAAAAGATTTAGGAGAACTTGGCTTTATACAATGGGTTAGGGAGAAATTTGAAGCCCCGAATAAAGAAGTAGTTGTAGGGATTGGAGATGATACAGCTGTGATAAAAGATGATAAAGATTATATACTAGTTACAAAAGATCTTTTAATTGAGGATGTTCATTTCAAAACCTCCTTTCACCCTCCCCATCTCTTGGGCAGAAAAGCTATAGCAGTCAATGTTTCTGATATTGCCTCTATGGGTGGTAAGCCCTTTTATGCACTCTTAGGAGTGGGTATTCCTGGAGAATTTTCATGGGAATGGATGGTGGAACTCATGGGGGGAATGAGAGAAATTTGCAAGGAATACGGGATTTTTCTTATTGGAGGAGATACATGTGCTTCGTCCAAATTGTTTATATCTATTACTCTTATAGGAAGAACTGAACGACCAGTTTTAAGAAGCTCAGCCAGAGTAGGAGATTACATTTATGTGACGGGCTTTATTGGGGATTCAGGAGCAGGCCTTTATATCCTTTTAAAAAATTTGAGCTCAGGTCATCCCCATCTGGAATATCTTATAAGAAGGCATCTGGATCCCACACCAAGAGTGAGAGAGGGAGAATTTCTCCAAAAAAACAATATTACGAGTGCCATGATAGATTTAAGCGATGGATTGTCCATAGATCTTCATAATTTGTGTAGAGAGTCAAAAGTGGGCGCAATAATTTATGCGGATAACATACCAATTTCAGGGGAACTTAAGAGATTCTGTGAAGAGATTGGCGAGGATCCTCTGAAATTCGCCCTACAGGGTGGGGAAGATTATGAGCTTTTATTCACATCGTCCAAGGAATTGAATGCTGAGATAAAGAAAGAGCTTTCAATTTCTTTAATTGGAAGAGTTGAAGAAAAAGAGAAAGGAATTAGAATATTAAAGAATGGTAAGGAGCAAATTCTTCCACGCTCTGGGTGGGAACATTTTTAAAAAATTATTAAATTTTGCCAGCACAGAATAAAGCAAGAACAAGTTCTTTTTCAGGGTTTAGATTCAATATTTTGTTCATTGCTGAATCGGAAAAAGCACCAATAACGCATCCACCCATATTTAAAGAGGTAAGGGAGATATAGACGTTCTGGATAACACACCCAAGATCCATAAGAATATACCGAACCCCCCTCTCCCTGTATCTGGAAATAGTTCTGGAGGGTATCGCTGTAAGAATAAGCGTGAATGCAGATTCTGCAATGAAATCCTGACCAAGACATGCAAGGGAGATCTCCCTTGAAAAATCACCATCAAATATTCCTTCCAATGTCATATCTTTTGGCTGGAAATGGTAAATTCCTTTCTTCAATCCCTCGACATGGAAGACAGCCACATAAATTTCTATAGGATAAAGAGCACCTGCAGAAGGAGCCGTTTTTAGATAGTATCCCCATTCTCTTGCAGTTACACCATAGGAACTCCATAGGACCTGCGAAATTTCTTTGAGAGATACGTCCTTCTTTTGGTAATTTCTTATGGATCTTCTTTTTTTTAAACAATCCCAGATAGGCATTCCACCAAAAGTTTCAGGTAGTGGAAGTTTGACTACTTCTTTCAGCGCTTTTTTCTCTGTTATTCTTTCTTCAAACCCGGTGATGAAAGTTTTTAAAAGAAAGTCAATACCTATTCCCAATTTAATCCTCCCTTATTTTATCTATCCATTCTTTAAATTTTATGGAATCATCGTAAGAGTAAATAGTGTTAAATATAATATAACTTTTTTTATTCTTAGCAAAAGAAATCAGAGATTTAAAATCTTCCTCTTTAAATCTATATCTTGCTCCTCCTATTCCATGAAGTCGAAAGTAATTCATTTCTCCTGCCACAGAGGGTCTCAGGAAGGGATCAACAACATGGATTAGGCAAAGCTCCTCGCAAAGCTCTTTCACTATCTCATCTTTCCATTCCTCGCCTCTTGGCTCCCAGCCTAAAACAAGGTCGTTTCTTTCTATTGTTTCGAAAAATTTTTTCATGCTTTCTATGTTTTCTTTTGTAGGAGTAAAGGAAGCTGGGCACTGAAAAATAATTATTTTACAATTTAGAGCTTTAGCGCAGTCTTTAGTTATTTTCCACGCATCCATTACCTGTCTGTTGGGCAAAAAGAAGCCAAAATCACCGTTAATTCTTCCCTTCATTTTTCTGTATGTGGGAGAGCTCGGTTTATGAGTGATAACCTGCCATGCTTTAATTGTGAACTCAAAACTTTCAGGTGCATCTGCTCGCCATTTTTCAAGGGACTTGAGAGGAGGGTGATCATAAAATGTCTTCTGCACTTCCACAACTGAAAACTCTTTATAATATATACTCTGAGATTTTGGAAAACCTGCACAACCAACTAAAATTTCTTTCATTTCTTTCTCCTGGAGTAAAATTTTTATTCATCAATCCATCCCCCACCTATCACTCTTTCTCCATCATAAATAACCGCAGCCTGACCTGGGGTTATTGCTCTTACACTGTTTAAAAAATTTACTTCGAAGGAATCTTCAGAGATTATTTTTATTTTTCCCTTTTCTCCTATGTTTCTATACCTTATTTTAACTTCAAAAATATTACCATCAATTTTTCCCTGATGGAGGAGAAAATTTGCCTTGGAAGCTCTGAGCCTATTTTTCATTAAATCCTTTGCATTTCCAATTATTATCGTATTTTCTTTTACATCCATGGCTACCACATACAAAGGTTCTTTCGATGAGATTCCAAAACCTTTTCTCTGCCCAATGGTATAATGGAATATTCCTCTGTGCTTACCTAAGATTTTACCCCCTGTATCCACTATACTCCCGGGGGATTTCATTTCAGGAATGAAATATTTTATAAATTCATGATAAGAGCCATCTATGAAACAAATATCCTGACTCTCTGATTTATGCGATACAGGAAGATCAAGCTCTTCCGCTACTTTTCTTACCTCATCTTTTCGCATTTCACCCACAGGGAACAAAATCTTTGATAATTTTTCTTTCTCGATGGAGAAAAGAAAATAGGATTGATCCTTTGAATTATCTATTCCTTTGAAAAGACCATATTCACCGTCTATTTTCGCAATTCTTGCATAGTGTCCTGTAGCAATGAAATCCGCAGAGAGTTCCTTGATTTTATTAAATAGTAGATCGAATTTAATAAAATGATTACACAAAATACAAGGGTTAGGAGTTCTGCCTGATTTATATTCGTTTACAAAGGGTTCCACAACAAACTTTCTGAAATCCTCTCTCAAATCAATTACATAATGAGGAATCCCTATTTTACGAGCTACTTCATTGGCATCTAATAAATCTGAAAGATTACAACATCTTTTCTTTCTGTCAACCCTATAATCTCCAATTCTATAAGAAATTCCTATAACATCGAAGCCCTTTTTCTTTAGTATCGCTGCAGAAGTGGAGCTATCCACTCCTCCAGACATCAAAACCATCACTCTCACAAATTTATTATATCACTTAGAACTACAGAAGGTCATTTCTGAAAATTTGAAAAAGAACGCTCAAAAAGTTATTTTAAAATTTAATCAAAATTTGGGAGGAGAAAAATGAAAGTAAAAATTCTTGGCATTTCTGGAAGCCCGAGAGAGAACAGCAACACAGAAACCCTTGTCAAGGAAGCGCTTAATTCAGCCTCTCAAATTGGGAATGTGGAGACAGATTTCATTAGCATAGCTTCTTTGAGAATCACACCCTGCAAGGGATGCTATGAATGTTATGGTTTCAGCAAGGGAGCCGATTGGGATAACATCTGTTTTCAGTTTAAAGATGATGTGGGAGCTATTTACAAAAAAATTTACGAATCCGATGGTATTATAATTGGCTCACCAGTTTATTCCATGGATGTTCCAGCCAAGCTGAAAGCTCTTATGGAGAGAGGTGCACCATTTTGTCATTATGCATCTTCCAAACTTTCTGGAGCCATAACTTTTAAGGTAATAGGAGGAATAGTGGTGGCATTTGAGAAAAGAGGAGGTCAGGAATCGACTCTTCTAACAATATGGAGATTCGCTTCTTCTCTTGCCCATAGCTTTATTGTTTCCGCAACCCCTTTTCCTCCTGATCCACCCCCTCAATCATCTTTTTTCGGAGGGCTTGCCGATACATCCTCATCCATGGAACCTCTTTCAGGGAGAGCTATTATTAGAGAGCTATCCAGGGAGAAGCCACCTATTTCTTCTATATATTCTCTTAGAGCTGTAAGAAATCTCGGGAGATCTGTTGCCCTCTCCTCTTTAATTGTAAAAGCTGGAATTGAAAGATTGAAGGAAATGGGAATGGAACTTCCACCCCTCCCCCTTTCTCCTTTCCCTCCTCAAATGATAAAGGAGGATTCCTATCTTGACAGGGTTAAAAAGGGGAAAGAGAGAGTGCCTTTCTATCAAAAAATACTGTAATTTCATAATAGTGAGATGCGCACCTCAGGGGAAATAGTTAAAATTCTGAAATTTTTAAGAAATTTTTGTCCTTAGAAACAAACATTTAAAAGCACGATCGATTCTTTATTTTTTCTTTAAATATTTGATATAATCAAGAACAATTCTTGTCATTATTTTAACACCCAATGGGATGCTTCTTTCGTCAACAAGAAATGTAGGTGAGTGCACAGAATTATTTTTCACCTCAGGAGGACAGACTCCTAACCCAAGCATAACAGAGGGAATTTCTCTTGCAAAATAACTAAAATCCTCACCACCCATCTCTGGCAAGCCTTCCACTAAAAATTCCTTCCCACCTAAAACTTTCTCAACTGTAGGAAGTATTTTTTTCATGAGCTCAGGATCATTGTAAAGAGATGGGGTCCCAAAGTAATAGTTAAGTTCATACTCAGCTCCAGTGCTCTCGCAAATATTTCTAATAACCCTTCCCACCTTTTCTTTGAGTATCTTTCTTTGTTCTTCACCATAACTTCTCACTATCGCTCGCAATTCAGCTTTTTTAGGGATGACATTGGGTGCGGTTCCTGCATGAAAGGATCCCACTGTTACAACCGTGTTGTCATGAATGGATATTTCTCTTGAAACCATCACCTGTAAAGCTATGACCACTTGAGCGCCCACCACAATGGGATCCACACAGGAGGAAGGAGAGGAGCCGTGACAGCCCTGAGATTTTATAATCAAGTGAAAACCATCGCAATTGGCACCCGAATAACCAGGTGTGTATCTTATATATCCAGTTTTTAGCTCGTCGTCCACATGAAAAGCAAACATAGCTTGAGGTTTAATATCCTTAAAAATCCCTGCTTTTAGCATCTCATTGGCGCCATCTCCCCATTCCTCAGCTGGTTGAGCAACAAATAGAACTGTTCCGGGAAGCTCGTCTTTTATTTTTGAGAGAACATGGGCTACACCAAGGAGAATAGTTGTGTGAACATCGTGACCGCAAGCGTGCATCACACCAGTCTCCCTTCCATCAACAATAACTTTCACTTTTGATGCAAAGGGAAGACCTGTCTCCTCAGTAATTGGAAGGGCATCCATATCTCCTCTGATCCCTACTACTGGTCCTGATTTCCCTTTCAAGATTCCAAGAACTCCTGTTCCAGCTATTCCTTCTCTTACCTCAATACCCAGCTTTCTCATGTAATTTGAAACAAGGGCAGAAGTTCTTTTTTCCTGAAAAGAGAGCTCTGGGTTTTCATGTATAACCCTTCTTATATCTATAAGTTCTTGAGTGATCTCCTCGACAATCTTGTCTATTTTTTTGTCAAGAGGCTCTTTCGAGAAAAGAGGTGTGAGAGATAACAAAATCACGAAAATAAAAAAGATTCTTCTCATCCTTGCCTCCTTCTTTAAAACTTTATATTAAATTATCCTTAAATATCTATCAACTTAATCGAATAGATTTGTTTTTTAAAACAAAAAATAAAAGCTCGGTGGGATAGAATTTTATGTTCTCATAAGCAACTTAAAAAAACTCAATAATTTCACCAAGATATTTCTCATTTTCCAAGATAATCTCACAACAAGGAAAATTATAGAATTTTTGCACACCCTCAGAGAGATGTTTTACAGTATGTTTTTGATTTTAATTTTAACTCCCTTTTCTGACAAAGTAATTACCAGTCTTATTTTTTTCTTTCTAAATTTAAAATACGCAATGTTCCTATCATGGACTACCGAGATGTGGAACTTTTGGGGGTTGAAGACTAAATTTCTGTTTATTTTCAATAACTTCTCTTTATGCTTGAAGTATGTGGTTTTAATCTCTTCAGAAACACCCTCTAAGTGAAATTCTTCCGTATAATTAACCTCAACTTTTTCAACTTCTTCAACGAATTCCTCTCTCGAATTCAATTTCTTTAAAGTCTGGTTCTATAGAATATAAAATTTTTTCTCCACAAATAATTTTTTCCAATATGAGAACCCTTACCATTTCTCCCAGGTATTTTTTAAACTTCTTCCTTAATTCACAGTCAATGTTTATCGACGAAAAAATATTTTCCACTAAATTCGCCTGGCATTTTTAATTCCTAAAAAAAGCGAATAACTTGGTAATTTGGGAAATAGATGATTAAAGAAATCATGTTTTTTAAGCTCTATTTTTGGATGATTCAGTGCTTAACAATAAAATTCATATGCACAGCGGTAAACTTTCTTTCAATTTAGTTATTCTAAAAAGCAACTTTTGTAATTTCAAGGTAAGATTTCCAAATAGAAGCTCAGTATATGGAAAGTAGTTTCTTTAGCATCATGATGAGCTAAATTGTAATACTCAAAAGATTGAAATTGTTCAATCTTTGTGATAAAGAAAAAATATGCGGAAAGGAATTGTATTTCTACTATTTTTTTGTTTATCCTTAAATCTTTTTCCATCCGTAGAACCCACTGACGATTTTAAAAAAGGTTTTGCATTTCTCCTTTTGAAAAAAATTGAGATGGCTAAAAAGATTCTTGAGCCATGGATTTCTGTGCAAAAGTCTCCTAATTTAAAAGAAGCTTTCACTGCCCTTCTGGATGGAGACAGGCTTCTTGCAAGCTCAAAATTCGAGTCCTTTCTTGATCAGGACGTGAGAAATGTAGAAGCACTTCTTGGTTATGGATTATCCCTTGAGGAGAGTTACCCTGTTTATTCAGAGCATTATTTTAGACAGGCTCTTAAAATTAATAGAAACCTCTCCATAGGTAGAATAGCTCTTGGATATGCTCTCAGAAATCAGGAAAAATTTAAAGATGCGGAAAGAGAGATCCTATTAGCTTTGAGAAAGGATAATTTTCCTGTTTATAAGTATTTTCTTTTCGATCTCTATTTAAATCTTGAAAGTTGGGAAAAAGCTTTAAAGGTATGCAATGAGCTCTCTCCTGCTTTCCCGGAGGATTGGACCATACCTCTGAGAATGGGAAGACTTCTTGTCTCAAAAGGTATAAAGGAGAAGGGTCTGGAATTCCTTATTAAGGCGAGTGAGATAAATCCATCTTCTACAGATCTATTAGTAGAAATAGGAACAGTTCTTACAAAAGAAGGTAAAAGTAGTGAAGCTATAAAATATTTTGATAAAGCATACTCCATTAATAAGAAAGATATGAATGTGATAAAGGGAAGAGGGTTTGTTCTATTGGAGAAGGGGGATTTTGTAAATGCTTATAAACAGTTAATGCCCGCATGGAAAAAGAAACAGGAAGATTACGAGCTCTCTTTTCTTTTAGGGAAAGCGTGTTATTATATGGGAAAAGAGGAAGAAGGAAAGGAATGGATTCTTAGAGCGGTCCTTAACGGCTTTAAGGATTGGGCAGAGATTCAGAAAATACCCTCCCTCGGAGAGCTTAAAACACGAGAAAAAATTCTTTCTTTCCTTGGACTTTACTCTATTCCCTTTTATCAAGTTGATAAGATGGAGTTTCTCAGCTCTGAAAAAATTGTTTTGATTGGAAAGAAGAGGAAGGGAGAGCCTACCTCACTATTCTTGTTGGATAGCGATGGGAAGAATCTCAAAAAGGTAACACTGAACGAAAATGTAAAGGATTTTTTAGTGGATGGAGAAAATTTAATAATAAAAACCTCAGATAAGGATGGAATAAGACACAATATTTATTTGTTAGAAAAATTGGGCACTCCTTTAAGACTGAACCTTCAGCCAATAGATTTTTATGAACTCTCTTTTCATTTCTTTGGAAAAGGGTTTTATATCTGGGATAAGGAAACAGAGAATGCAATAAAAAAATCTCCTTTTTCCTTTCCAATTTCTCTCACCCAGAGACTTTCTTTCTATCCAAATCTTTCTTTTCCCCTTTTTGAATTCACTTATGGAAGTAAAAACTTGAAAAAAATTTCTTCAAAGAACTTGCCCTCATCAGCTATACCTATTGTAGAAGGTGCTAAACTACTTGAGACTTTATACAGAGAGAGTAAAGATTTCAGAAAAGTTGTGGATAAAGGTAAGAATCTCGATATTTCTTCTGCTGAGATTATAGAAATTTTCTATTTTAAAGATAAAGGGGTAATTTGTCTGGATTCGAAAGGTATGCAATTAAAAGCTTATATTTTTGATCTTAACGGAAAGAAGTTGGAGCAGAGAGAATTCAAAATGGATGGAATTTACAGCATTACTCCTCTGGAAATGGATAAAGAACACAGGTTTATAGCTCTCTCGTCTTCTAAGACCAAGAATTTATTGTTGTTCGATCTAAATAGAAAAAAAGTTAGTAAATTAATGGAAAATGTCAAGAAAGTGGAAAAGATAGCTAATAGCTATTTTATTTTAAACGAAAAAGGGGAGCTCAGAGAATGGAAGGATTTTTCCCTTAAAAATATTTTGAAAAAAGGTATTAAGGATTTCCAGTTTAAGAGAGAAACGCTTTTTATGGAGAGTTTCGAAGGCTGGGTATATTCTTTTGATAAGGGAAAGGAAAGAAGGCTTTTCCCCTGCTCAGAATTGATTCATTATGCTTTTTCGAAGGGTAGAGGAGTATTTTTCTCTTCTATTGCCAACTCAATTTTTATTGCAGTGTTTGAGTAAATTCCTCAAAAATTTCTTGGCTTGCATATAATCTCCAGAACTTTCAGATCGAAAAAGTTTTGAGTATTTGCGGGCAATAAAATAAGGGCTGTATCTGCACCTTGATCAGTTCCTGCAATAGATATTATCTCCTTATCAGTTCTTATCAATCCAGCATCAGCTGCCATAAGGGAGATTTCAATGGCTACCTTTGTTCCTTCCCCAAAAGTTCTCAGTGTATAAGCGATTATCTCTTCCAGCTCATAAGTTTTAAATTTTCTTCTAACAGCTCTGCCAATTCCACCAAAAGCATGTGTTGCGGTGAGAATTTTACCTCCTCTTTCTTCTATCAATTTTTTATTTTTGTCAGACATCTCCTGGAAGTTCTTTTCTGAAAAACCAGTGGAATGGCTCACTACCACGAGATGGAACCCTTTGTTAAAAATTTCACTTGCCATCAATCCCGTGCTTCCAGAGGTGGATGCTACAACAATACTTTTTATTCCCGCTTCAAGAGCTCGTTTCTTTGCAAGTTTCAAAACATTTTCTGTGTTTAATTCCCCCTTTTTTTCAAAGTAAACAGTCATTTTTCACTCCTCCTTTAATTAAAAATTTCTATTTCAAAAGCTTTACTTTTACTATTATTCCTTTATCCTCCGTTATCTTTTGGCTAAATCCTTTTAACTGTGAAAGTATTCCCTCCAACTTCTTTGTGCTCAGAGAGGAGTGAAGTTTTACAAAGAGAAGAGCTAAGTAAAGAATAATTCCATATTTTTTCTTTAACTGTTGGTTGGTCTCCTTGGATGTGTCCTTCTTTATGTCATAAATCCAGATCTCGCCGCCCTTTTTAAGAATTCTTTCCATCTCTCTAAGGCAATTCAAAGGACTTAACCAGTGATGAAAGCTAAAGGTGCTTAAAATAAAATCAAAATGTTCATCTCCGAAAGGGATATTTTCAGCATTTGCCTGAATAAATTTTATTCGTCCAAGAAAGTCGGAGGATTTAAGGTTTTTCTTGGCTATCTTTATCATCCCTTTTGATATATCGATTCCAGTAATTTCAAGATGGGGAGCTCTTTTGGCTATTTCAAAAGGTAAAAAACCAGGGCCGGTCCCTACATCGAGAAGCCTTCCTGAATCGATTTTTTCCGATACCTCATTAGCGATCTCTTCATAAATCTCTTTTACAGGAGATATTCTTTTAACAAGAAGAGAGTAGAAAAACCCAAAAAATAAAGGAATTCCCTGAATTCTAATGATTTTCTTCATTTTTTTATTATAACCTTAATTTTTCTAAAAGTTGAGTTTTTGAGAGTCTTTTATTCCTTGACAAATTCGGAAAAAAGTCATATATTAAAAATGAATATTGTGTTTATTAATAAATGGATATAATCGAAAAAATTAAAGAAAAAGCTGATATAATAGAAATTTTTTCAAGTTACACAAGACTAAAGAAGAGCGGAAGGAGATATGTAGGTTTGTGCCCTTTTCATGCAGAGAGAACTCCTTCTTTCACAGTTGATCCAGAGAAAGGCTTGTATCACTGTTTTGGATGTGGCGCAGGTGGAGATATTTTTACATTCTTAATGGAAAAGGAGGGTCTTGATTTTCCTTCTGCTGTGGAGTTTCTTGCTAAAAAGTATGGTATACCCATTCCAAGAAGAACCTCTCCCACTAAAAAGATAGAGGAGGAGATTGTAGAGGTTAACAAGTTAGCTCACTCCTTTTTTCAGAGCTGTCTCGCGGGAGAGGAAGGGGAAAACGCAAGAAAATATATGGAGGGAAGGGGCATTAAGGAGGATTTAATAAAAACTCTTGGATTGGGTTATTCTCTTAATCAATGGGACTCTCTTGTTAAGTATCTTAAAAACAAAGGTTGTGCTGATAACATGCTTTTGCTCTCAGGCCTTGCTGTAAAAAGCGAAAGGGCTCTTATCGACCGCTTCAGGGGAAGGATAATTTTTCCCATAAGAAATATCACAGGCCAGATCATAGCTTTTGGAGGAAGAACCATTTTTAATGAGAATCCTAAATATCTCAATTCTCCTGACACCCCTTTATATAAAAAAAGAATGCATCTTTTTGGTCTCGACTTGGCAAAGGATTTTATAAAGGAGAAAGGCTATGTAATCGTAGTGGAAGGATATATGGATCAGATTTCTCTTTATATAAAGGGTTTCAAAAATACTGTAGCATCTCTCGGCACAAGCCTTACAGAGGAGCAGATCTCCCTTATCAAGAAATTTACTGATACTATCTATCTCTTTTATGATCCTGATAGTGCTGGAATTGCTTCCACAATAAGAACTATCCCTACTATTCTTTCCCATGACATATTTCTTAAAATTGTTTTAATTCCTGAAGGACTGGACCCGGACAGTTTTGTAAGAGAGAGGGGATTTGATGGCTTGCAGGATGCTTTGTCAAAGGCGTTTTCTCCTGTGGAGTTTTTGATAAAAAGTTTTAAGCTTCACGAAGAGGTTTCACCAGAAACAAAATCAAAAAAAATTAGAAATATAATCGGAGTTTTAAAGGATATAAGAGATCCCATTCTGAAAAGAACATATGTGAAAGAACTTTCCTCTTCAACAGCTATTGAAGAGGAGCTGATCCTTAGAATGTTTCAGAAAAAGGAGGCGACCTCTCAACCAACAATGGCTCAGGTTATAACTCCTGCTGAAAAGAAATTAATATATGCGATTCTGAAAGGCAAGAGCTTTGCTCAGGATATAGTTGCCATCCTTCGTTCCATTGATTTATACGAGCTTGGACAAAAGGAGATCATTGAAGGATTAATGGAAATCATTGAAGATAAGGGAGAGATAACACCTTCCCAGGTTTATGAGAAATTTTCCAAAGAAAAACAGCGTATAATATATAAGATACTTCTTGAAGAGCAAGGAGAATTGAACAAAAAAGAGATGGAGGATTGTTTGAGAGCGGTGAAGAGACTCATTCTGGAGAAGAAACACAAGAAATTACAGGAGGAAATTTTAAGAGAAGAGAGAATGGGAAATAAAGAAAAACTAAAGGAACTTCTCTTTCTTAAGCAAAAAATAACACAGGATATTATAGCTTTGACATAAAAGTAAAAATGAGGAGGAAATGAAAAATAAACGTTTGATGGATATAAAGGATTCCATGGAAAGCAAAGATTTAGGTTTCCAGGAAAGCATAAGCGGGGTTTTCTCTACGGATTTTGAACCTCCAGATGAGCTTACCATGATCTCAGCTGTGGATACCTATGGGTTGAGGGTCTATGAGTCTGCAGAGGAACAAACTTTTGAAGAGGAACTTCTCGAAGAAGGGATGGAGGAGAGGAGGAGAGAGGAAGATGTTGAGAAGATAGGGGATCCTGTAAGATTATATTTAAAGGAGATGGGAGGGATTCCCCTTCTTTCCAGAGAGGGAGAGGTGGAAATAGCTATGAGAATTGAAAAAGGGGCGAGGAACGTAATAAAAGCTCTTTCCAGAACCCCTATTGTTCTTGATGAGATATTGGCAGTCTTGCGGAAATTGATTACGGGAGATATTGAGTTCGGGAAAGTGCTCGACCTTGAAGAGGATGTGGATGAGGGAAAGATGGCAGAGATAAGATCCGATTTGAAGAAAAAATTTTCTACCCTGGAAAACTTGAAGAAACAGCTCGAAAGATCAAAGAAATTGAGTAAGATGAGAAGAGGAAGAATACTTGTAAAAATAAGTGAAACAATAAGAGAGATTGATTTTAACCCCGAATACAGAAAATCCTTTATAGAGAGCGTAAAAGAGAAGGAAAGAGAGCTGACAAGAATAGAGAAGAAAATTGCGAGATTAACAGAGCAGAAAGAGCATAAAAAGAAAAAAGAGTCAAAGGAGAAGCTGGAAGAGGAGATAAAAAGACTTGCCAAGCTTCTTCTTGAAACCGAAAGAAAATACGGAGTAAGAAGCGAAGAGCTTAGAAAGATAATAAGGGATATAGATAAAGCCCGGGAGGAAATGGAGGAAGCGAAAAAACAGCTGGTAGAAGCAAATCTGAGGCTGGTGGTTTCGATTGCAAAGAAATACACCAATAGAGGCCTCCATTTTCTTGATCTTCTCCAAGAAGGAAATCTTGGGTTAATGAAAGCAGTGGAGAAATTCGAATACAAAAGAGGTTTTAAATTTTCGACTTATGCCACATGGTGGATAAGACAAGCTATAACAAGAGCAATAGCAGACCAGGCAAGAACCATAAGAATTCCTGTGCATATGATTGAGACAATAAATAAGCTGATAAAGGTCTCTCGCAAGCTACACCATGATTTGAAAAGAGAACCTACAGCAGAAGAGATAGCCCAGGGGATGGGAATGCCTGTAAGCAAAGTGAGAAAAATTATGAGAATAGCACAGGAACCAGTTTCTCTTGAGACTCCTATTGGAGAAGAAGAGGACAGCCATCTTGGAGACTTTATAGAGGATCAAAAAATACCATCTCCTACCCAGACTGTTATTAGAAAAAGTTTAAGAGAACAAATTGAAGGAGTGCTCAAATCCCTAACTCCCAGGGAAGCCACTGTTTTGAGAATGAGATTTGGGCTTTTTGATGGGGACGAACATACCCTTGAAGAGGTGGGTCAGCATTTTAAAGTTACCAGGGAAAGAATTCGTCAGATAGAGGCAAAAGCTTTGAGAAAGTTGAAACACAAATCAAGAGCGAGGAAACTCAAGCCCTTTATGATATACAGCGGAAAAGATTAAAATTATTTAGGGAGTAAATCAACAAAGAGCTGTTTACCCAAAAGTCGCCAACCAATTCTTATACTAAATTTTTCAGTATCTTTTATCAAATAAGCTTCCATATTTTCCAATTTCTCAATTAGAAAGTTATAATTACCATTAACCTCAAGAAACCAGCTTCTTCCTAGGGAGTAATTTAGATTTGAGAAGGAATTAACAAGTCCTCTCTTTGGGTCTCCGTTCACGGAAACATTTATATTGAAGGGTTGGGTCGGTTTTATGTGTAGAAATAAAGAAATGCTTTCAAAATTGCTTCCCTCAATAAACCATCCTTTTGTTCTTCTTCTTGTGTGGAAATTGTATATCAGGGATAAATTCAATGAATTTTTTAAGAAAAACTTTTGTAGATGGAAAGAGGCGCCTGAGGTTAGAAACTCCTCTCCTTTTCCTCTCCAGAGATGTTCCAATCTATAATTGAAAGATAGATTTCTCAGAAGAGGAATTGTGTTTAAATTAGTGGAGAGGTTAAAGACAAGATTGTCAGTATAATCCGTTCTTTTTAAGCCTGTTTCCTTCCATATATTGTAGTAGAAGGAATTGGAGATATTTATTTGAATCAACTTAAAATATAAAAAAATAGGGGATAGTTCAAAGTTCAAGGATGGAACTGTTAAAGTATTTCCACTTATTAAATCTCTGTTTAGGGAGTAATTACTTGAGAGAGAGAAAAAATGGGGAGTGAACTTGAGAGCAAAATTTCCGGAGAAAAGATTGCTTCCCTCGAACTCTCCTCTTTTCTTAATGAAATTATAAGAAGTAGATGAAGAGAAAATAATGCTTTTGTATATTTTTTTGGAATAGGAAAGAGAGGAAAGAAATTGACCTTTCTCTTCGTATCCAAGGGAAAAGTTTATGTTTCCAAATTTGAGGAAATTGAGCATTGTTTCTGCTTTGAGCCATGTTTCTGATGGGATATTTGAAAATGATTTAAAATGGTAAAGGGAGAGAAAGGAGCTGGAATTAGGAGTAATCCTTGAAAAGGTAAGGTTTGTGTTCCAGGAGGATAATGAATCAAAGTTTGCCGTGAGACTACCTTCCCAGTTCTTTCCGAGAGGCAGTCTGTTGGTGTTTCTCAATCTGAAAACTCTATTTTTTTCAGAATCTTTAATAAATGATTTTTCCTCATAAGTTAAAAATGTTGTGCTTAGGTCATTTCCTTTTCTTTTAATAACTGCTGAAACATCCATAACCGCACCCTGGGAGTTGGAATACCATACTTTTCCCACTCTTACTCCAGAGCCAATGTTAATGGTTCCCTTCTTCACAACAAATTTACCAAGAGGAATTGAAGGAATCCCTTCCAGGTGGCTTGTTACTTCATATCCTATAATTCTAAGATTTTCCAGGATTTCCATACTTGAAAAAGTGTAGTAAAGAAAAGAATTTGAAATTATGGATGCGTCAATCTCCCTCATCTCAAAAGAAACTTCGGATACAAGTTCCTCGTTAAAATTTTCATCAAAGTATTTTTTCTCCACAATTTCCCTGTAATTAATAACATAGAATTTTTTTAGAAGAATGGAAAACCTCAATTCATCTCCACGAACTCTTTTCCCTTCTCTTTCCACTTCAACATCTCCCATTATTGCGAGAACATTTCTGTCAAAATCAACAAAAATTCTTTCTCCTTTAAAAATCCAATCCCACAGTTGCAATTCCACCTTTTCTCCATAAAGCATGTTTTTATCATAACTGTAAGAGAGGAAGTTTCCCTTCCCCTTTCCTATGAGCTTTAATTTTGAATGAGCTGGTAGAATGAAGATCAAAAATAAAAGAGAAATTGAAATAAATTTTTTGAAAATACTCGCCTCTCTATCTACATTAAAATTTCAATTGAAAAGCCCTTCCTGAGGAATCAGAATTCCAAAGATATGTGCCATCAAAGGTCAGTCCCATTGGGCTCTGTCCGGGAGAAGAATATGTGGATATAATTTTCCCTTCCATATTGATTCTGTATATTAAAGCAGAGAGAGGGTCGGATATCCATAAACTGTCATTCACAAATACCATCCCACCTGTATTGAAACCAGGGGTTTTCAAAGATGAAATAACCTCTCCTGTCTCTTTATTGATTTTGTAAATTTTTTTTGTAATTTGATCATATCCCAAGAGATTCTCTCCATCCCATGAAAGAGAGGAAATCTGGAGTCTCTGGATACCTGTCCTTTTGATTATTTCACCGCTCACTATGTTTATTTTTAGAATCTCTGATTGGGATGGGCTTGATATCCACACACCTGTCCCATCATAGACGAGTCCCGAAGGTTCTGGTAAAGGAGAAGAGATGGTCCTTATAACAGAGCCATTCACCCTGTTTATGCTATAAATTATTCCGCCGGTGCTTACTGCGAGAAGAGTTGACCCATCCCATGCTATATCCCTTATATCAGAAGAGGGTAGGGTAATATAATTTACAATGAAAAATTCTCCCTTTGAGACGAAAGGATCGAAAGGATTGTCAAAAACTCTCTCACTACATCCTAAGAATTGCAATAGAAATAATACTATAAGAATTAAAGTCTTAATTTTCATAGTTTCGATGGTTTTTTTAAAATTTTTTCCTGAAGCCGATTTCCACACGGTTATTTCCCAATTTTAATAGAACATTGCTATTTCTCTTCTGTATAAAATACATGTCTAAAATATTGAGAGCCCAAACAGCGATGGCGCCTGCAATAAACCTGTTTCTTCTTTTGTCAAATTTGGTTGTGAGCTCTCTGAATTTGATGGCATCCTGTGTATTCTCCGCTGATTTGTAAAGTTTGTAATATCTGTCGCCTTCTTTCATATTTTTAAAAACACCTGCCAAACAGAATAGCTCAGATGTGGCGAAGATTATTCCCTCCAGATATCTTTTCTCAGAGAGCTGACCCCATCCGGGAAAAACTAGGGATTTTTCAAGGGACTTTAACTTCTCTTCTTCTGCGGTGTAAAGAGAGGAGGAGAATGTAAAGAAAATTATTATTAAGATTAGAGTTAGCTCTATTATCCTTTTCATAAAATGATTTTAACCCAAAGAGAATATACCAAACAAGTCAAAACTTCTGGCAAGAAGATTTTTTCTCAGAGTAAAGAATTAATAGATAGAGGGAATTTCCGTGTTGGTTGAAGAAATTTGAACTATATGTTATTTTAATAACCTGAGGAGAGGTGCTGGAGTGGTTGAACAGGGTCGCCTGCTAAGCGATTCTCCGACGATGAGTCGGAGCGCGGGTTCGAATCCCGCCCTCTCCGCCATCAAATTTTGAACCCATCCTTGCTCTTCCATTAAATTAATAATTTCATAAGTTATGTGTTTCTGTAGCATTATACTTTTGACAGAATGGCAAAAGAGTGTTATAAATTTTTAGGAGGATAAATGAAGAGACTAATAGTTTCTTTTATGTTTTTAATTTTTGCTCAATTTCTATTACCCATTGATATAACTGGTTTTGGGGGTATTAAAACAGATGATTCGAGAAAGCTTTACGGAATAGCCATTGCCTGGGACTTTATACCTTTCATACAGATTGAAATGGAAGGGTTTCGTTTGAAAGCCAGTTCATATAACTTTGTTTCAGCTAATCCTCTTTTATCCCTGGATCTTGCGAGCATAAGCCCATATATTTCAGTGGGATTTGGTTTTTCAGGAGAGAAATCAGACATCTCCACATACAAAAGCTATAAGAGTTATGGTGGTGGGATAAAAATATTTATGGGTATGGTAGGGATAAGAATTGATTATAGAGTTATTGAGGATTCCACAGGAAATTGGAAGAGAATTTACGGAGGACTGGATTTATCTTTATAATAATATAAAAAGCTTTTAAAGAGAGAGAATAAAATGGAGAGAAAGGGGAAGAAAAGGGTGAGGAGGAAAACTGTAATACAAAAACATAGGAGATTGAAAGAGGGTCCCCTTAAAAAACTGGAAGAGAAACTCTCAAAATTTTTGAGAGTTAGCTCTGAGGTTCTCATAATGACAAGATTTAAGACAGGGGAGATATTTGATGTAAGTGAGTCAATTGTCAATCTCACAGGTTACACCAGAGATGAAACAATAGGAACAAAATCTGTGGATCTATATGTTAACATTGAAGATAGAAAGATGCTTCTTAACGAGCTGATTAAAAAAGGAAGATGCGAAAATTTTGAAACTTTGTTCAAGACAAGGTTAGGGGGTGTAAAAAAAGTTTCGATAAATGCAGAGTTATTAAAGATTAATGGAGAACCATTTATTGTTGGCTCTGTTAGAGATATAACTCCTTTCAAAATAGCAGAGGAAGAGCTGAGAAATGTCCTAATAGAAATCAGTTTTATAAATAGAGTATTAACCCATTGCACAGGTTCGCTTAAACTTAATGAACTTCTTAAAAATGTTTTAAATGAGATTCTTGAATTTACGCAATTTGAAGGAGGGGGTATCTGTCTTTTGGAAGAAGACAATATATTGAGCCTTTTCGCTTTCGAGGGATTTTCGGAGGAAAGAGTTAAAGATTTGACTGAAAAAAGAATAAAAGTGGGAGAAGGTTTGTGTGGAAAAAGTGCTCTGGATGGCAAACCCTTTATACTAACTAACCCAAAAGAGGTTTTTTCTTTTACAACCCGTGAATCTTTAAAAAAGGAAGAAATCAATTATCATACATCTTTTCCGCTAATTTCCAAAGAAAAATGTCAGGGTGTTCTGTGTTTATTTACAAGAAAGGATAAGAAACTTGACGAAAGAAGGCAGAATCTTATAAGCAATGTTTGTTCAAATGTTGCTCTTGCTATTGAAAATTCCCTTCTTTACAAAAAGACCTTTGAATTTTCAGAAGCTCTTGAAAAAACCGTAAATGAAAGAACAAAAGAACTTGAAGAAGCCAACAGAAAACTTAAAGAACTTGACAGGTTAAAATCCTTATTCATTGCATCCATGAGCCATGAGCTGAGAACCCCTCTTAATTCTATAATTGGATTCACAGGGATTCTCCTTCAAAAGCTTGTGGGAGAACTGAACGAAGAGCAGATAAAACAATTGACAATTGTTCAAAATAGCGCGAGACATTTATTAGCTCTAATTAATGACATAATTGATATAAGCAAAATAGAAGCAGGAGAGGCAAGAATATTAATTGAGGAATTTGGGCTCTCAGAACTTGCACGGGAAGTTTTGGATTCTTTCAGAGTAGACCTGGAAAGAAAAAATCTGGAAGTGAGAGAAAAAATAGAGGAAGGCATTAAAATTAAAAGTGACAGAAGGAGAATAAAACAGATTTTGAATAACTTTATCAGTAATGCTATAAAATTTACGGAAAAGGGCTCTATAGAGGTTAATCTTTTAAGAAAGGCTGAGAAAGTGGAAATATCTGTGAAGGATACAGGAGCTGGAATTATGGAAGAGGATTTAGAAAAAATCTTCGATCCTTTCAGCAAGATTTTTATTAAGGGGAGGCCTAATGTTGAAGGGACAGGTCTTGGACTCTATATTTGCAGAAAGATAGCAACTCTTCTTGGAGGTAATATAAATGTTAGAAGTGAATTTGGAAAGGGTAGCTCATTCACATTGACCCTTCCAATTAATTAAATTGCAGGAGGGATAAATGGCAAAAATTCTATTAATAGAGGATAACGAAAACAATATTTATCTTATGGAGTTTCTTCTAAGAAAGGCAGGACATGAAGTAGAGGTAGCGAGGACAGGGAAAGAGGGGATAGATATAGGAACAGCTCATGAGTTTGCCCTTATCATAACAGATGTCCAGCTCCCTGACATAGATGGACTTGAAGTAGTGAGGAGGATAAGAGATTCAGAATTGGGAAAAAGAGTCCCTATAGTAGCGGTTACCTCTTATGCAATGGTAGGGGATAGAGAGAGGGCATTAGAGGCAGGATGTTCTGGTTATATAGAAAAGCCGATTAATCCAGAAACATTTGTTAAAGAGATTCAGGAATTTATTTTTAATAGAGCTCTATGAAAATCGACTATGAAGATAAATTGATAGAGTTTTTACTTGGATTTAAAATAGAAGAAGGGTGAGAATATGAAGATTTTGATCGTGGATGATGATTTGACAAACCTTTATTTGCTGGAGTCCCTCCTTAAGGGCAAAGGTTATGAAGTATTGTCTGCAAGAGATGGAAAAGAGGCACTGGAAAAGCTTAAAAGCGAGGAGGTCTCTTTGATCATATCTGATATTCTCATGCCAGTAATGGATGGATTCATGCTTTGCAGAGAGTGTAAATCTAACAAAGAGCTGAGAAAGATTCCCTTTGTCTTTTATACCGCTACATACACTGATGAAAAGGACGAGGAGCTTGCTCTCAGTATGGGAGCAGATAGATTTATAAGAAAACCTATAGAGATTGAAGATTTTCTTATGGAGATAAAAAAGGTTCTTAAAGAAGCGGTAAAAGGAGGAATCGAGGTTAGGGAAAAAGAAGAAAAAGAGGAGGATATTTTTAAGTTATACTCAGATAGGCTCGTAAAAAAACTGGAAAAGAAAATGATTCAACTGAGGGAGCTCTCTGAAAAACTTTTAAGAATAACTGAGAACTCCAATGATTTGATATTTTCTCTTGATGAGGAAGGGAATTTCACAGAAGTAAATAGTGTTATTGAACTTTATGGATATAAAAAAGAGGAAGTTCTTGGTAGAAATTTTACAGAATTTCTCACCCCTCAAAGCCAAAATGATGCGCTGGATTATTTTGATAGAGCAAGGAAGAGGGAAGGCAGGAAGGATTTTTTTGAAGTGGAGTTTTTAAGGAAAGATGGTGAAGTTGCGGTAATGGAGTTAAATGTCTCCACTGTATATGAAAATGGAAAATTCATAGGAAGATTTGGAATTGGAAGGGATGTAACAGAAAAGAAAAAAATTGAGAATGCCATAAAAAGTAGCGAGGAGAGATATAGACTCATAGCTGAGAATATTTCTGATGTGCTATTCACAATGGATATGAACCTTCGTTTTACCTATGTCAGTCCATCAGTAACCAGAATGAGAGGGTATAGTGTAGAAGAAGCAATGGCACAAGAATTAAAGGAAGTTCTAACACCTTCATCCTATGAACTGGCAATCAGAATCCTTCAGGAGGAAATGGAAAAAGAAAAAGAATCTGACAGAAACCTTTACAGAGCAAGAACTCTTGAGCTCGAAAATAGATGCAAGGATGGCTCAACTGTTTGGACAGAGACAAGGTTAACATTTTTAAGAGATTCTGATGGTAATCCTGCAGGTATATTGGGTGTTTCAAGAGATATTACCCAGAGAAAGAGAGCTGAGGAACAAAGGAAATTGATGGAGGAAAAATATAGTAGACTTTTTGAAGAATCGAAATCTGCAATATTTATAACTTCTTCTCATGGAAGCGTTATCGATGTAAATCCTGCTGGAGTGGTTTTACTTGGTTATTCATCAAAAGATGAGTTGCTTAAAAAGGATTTATTGAGTCATTATTTTAAAGACGAGGAGAGGGAGACACGCCAGAAAATCCTGAAGGAGAAAGGAGTTCTTGAAGATTATGAGTTTCATATAAAAAGAAAGGACGGAACCGAAATCACAGTGCTTGAGACCACCCATGCGGTTCGCAATGAAAAAAGCGAAATTATTGCTTACAGAGGGATTATGAAAGATATAACAGCATATAAGAAAATGGAGGAACAGATTCTTCAATCCCAGAAAATGGAGGCAATAGGAAGGCTTGCTGGAGGCATAGCTCACGATTTTAACAATTTGCTAACAACCATTATGGGGAATGCAGAAATTCTTTTGCTTAATCTTCCGAAGGAGGAGCCTAATAGGGAGAGGGTGAAGGCAATAATGAACACTGCTTTAAGAGCAGCCCAGCTTACAAGAAAGCTTTTGGCTTTCAGTAAAAAACAGATTTCTATGCCCAAGTCAGTCAATATCAATAATGTAATAACCGATATGAGATACATGCTGGAAAGAATTCTCGGAGAAGATATAAAATTTGAAATCCATTTAGCTTCTTCTCTTCCCAATATTAATATTGATCCCACACACCTTGAACAGATAATTCTCAATCTTTCTGTTAATGCAAGAGAAGCTATGCCATCAGGAGGAAGTTTGCTGGTTTCTACTCAGAATGTTTATCTTGATGAGGAATATTGTAAAGCTTATCCAGAGTTGAAACCGGGTGAATATATTCTTCTTGCTGTCTCGGATACAGGCATAGGAATGACAAAAGATATCCTGGATCATATTTTCGAACCCTTCTTCACCACAAAAAAAGAAGGCACTGGGTTAGGACTTTCTATTGTTTATGGAGTTGTAAAACAATATGACGGGCACATAACAGTTTACACTAAAGAAGGAGTTGGGACAACATTCAAAATATATTTTCCAGCAATAAAGGAAGCTGAGAAGAGGGAAGAGATATCCCTTCCAGAAGAAATGCTCTATAGAGGAAGCGAGACCGTCTTAATCATAGAAGACGAAGATGATGTAAGGGAACTGATAGAGACAGCTTTAAGAGATATGGGCTACAGGGTTTTTACTGCACCTAACGGGAAAGAAGCTGAAGAGATTATGAGAAAATTTGGAGGAGAGATAAAGCTTTTAATTTCCGATATAATTCTTCCTGATGTAAGAGGCTCGGAATTATCTTTGAAATTGCGGGAGGAATATCCTGGATTGAAAATTCTTCTCATTTCCGGTTATCCAGACGAAAGGATAACCATCGAAATTAGCGAAAAGCTTGATTTCCTTCCTAAACCCTTTACCCCAAGAACTCTCGCTAAAAAGGTAAGAGAGATTCTGAATAGCTAAAAGAAACGAAATTTTTGACTTGCTTGAGGGTAATTTTGGTAAATCAAATCAATTTTTGAATCTTTTTTCTTGCGAAATCTTGACAAATTTACTAAGAGTAAATATATATTATTTCCATGAATTCAACTACGGATAGGAATAAATGGGTCAACATCTCCTTAAACTTTTTTATTTTCTTGCTTTTAATACTTCTTGAATTTTTGTGGTTTGTGAGTAAAGCTTCAAAGGTCTTAATACAGATTTTGTTCACCTGTTTTTTATTTTTTATCTTTTTAAAAATTGCAATTAATATTCAAAAAATAAAGGAATTTACTGAAAAATTTTTCCACAATATTTTCAGAGAGAAGAAAAGAACATTTTTTGCTTTCATATTTATTTTAATTTTTTCAATTATTATCAGAGTCCCTGCAATAAAAGAGAGACCTATTCTTACCTCGGACGAAGCTTTTCAACCCCTCATGGCAAAGCATATATACGAAGGGCGAGAGCGACCTATTTTTGAATATGAGAACTGGTATTCAGGGAGTTTGAAAGCTCACATTACCGCTTTTCTATATATGATAACAGGCGAGGACAAAATAATTTATAAAATTTTGATTTTGTTGTTTTATATAGGGGTTGTTTCTGGAATCTTTGTGTTTTCTTCAAAAATATATGGAAGGGAGGTAGGGTTAATATCCTCGATCATTATTTCTTCAATGCCAGCAGTTTTTATCATAAGCATGGATGGAACGACAAATTTAATGGAAATTCTGTTTTTTGGAATTGTTAACTTTTATCTTTTATTCCTAATTTCATACAATGAAAAACTTCGAAATCAGAAATTTCTATGCTCTCTTTTCGGTCTATTTTCAGGCTTTGGTTTGTGGAGTCATCTCCTTTTTTTTAGTTTTTTTGATCCCTGCTGTATTATTTCTATTGTTAATTAATAAATTCAATCCATTTAAGAAAAAATTTTTATATCTTGCTATATTTTTTCTTATAGGAGCTTTTCCATTAATAATTTATAACATAACATCTCCCTGGAAAGAGACTTTAAAATATCTGCATCGGGAGGCTACCACATCATCTGCTTGGAGATTCGACATTTCTTATAGATTCTCAAGTTTTCTTTCCTCTCTAAAAGGAATTCTTTTTGTGAATTTTTATGAACAGCCTTATAAAAAATATATGGCTTTTTCAGTTCACTTTTTCAGTTTAATCCCAAGGAGGTTCAGCATTTCTTACATATCCTCCATGTTTAATTTTTTCCTCTTGCTACTCGCCTCTCTCTACTTCTTTTTCTCACATTTACGAAATATTTTCAGCAAAAATAAAAGAGAGACTGGATTTTACCTGTTCCTTTATTTTGCTGTTTTTGCAATTTTGGGCTATATTTTGAGCGCAGAGTCTCCTGCTTCTCGACATCTTGTCCCTCTCTTTTTTTTAATTCCTGTAATTTATGCTCTGTTTATACATAGAATCTATCTTTTTTCGAAATTAACAGGACTAATGCTCATAGCTCTTCTCTTGTTTTCAAGTTTAGCCAGTGATCTCAATATTACAAAAAATTTTCTATCACATCAAAATTTCTGGAATGGAATTGTCAATTTTCTTTTTAAAAATAGAATTCATTTTGTAGAGACCGATTACTGGATTGCTTACAAATTAACCTTTATTTCTGATGAAAAAGTAATTGCGGTATCCTCCCTTGGATTATTTAAGTTTCCAAGATACTTGCCATATTACAAAATTGTTCAAAATGCTTCTTTAGAAAATAAAGGTTTTATTATTTACTCCGAGGACATAGACTTTAAAAGAGAGGTGAAATCAATGTTAAAAAGCCAGAATATAAAATTTAGATATAAAGAATCAAATGGTATCGGTGTTTTTTATCGCCTCTCAAAGAGAGGTAGCGAGTGAGAGAGAAGCTATCATTGACAAGCTAACTTTCCATTAATAGAATATAAACTTATGAATTCGAATTTGTCCAAGCAAGTGGCATTCCTCTTTCCTGGTCAGGGTTCCCAGACTGTGGGAATGGGATTGGATTTGTGGGAGAAATTTGAACAAGCGAAGGATATTTTCAAAAAAGCAGATCAAGTTCTTGGTTATTCTCTTTCTGAGATATGTTTTAATGGGCCTGAAGAAAAACTTAAACTTACAGAGAATACACAACCAGCTTTGCTTGTTCATAGTTATATTCTTTACAAACTCTTAAATTTTACTCCTTCAGTTTCAGCTGGACACAGTCTGGGAGAATATTCTGCATTTCTGGCGAGCGGTGCGATAGGTTTTGAAGAAGCAGTGAGAATTGTTCACGTGAGAGGAAAATACATGCAGGAGGCTGTTCCTGTGGGTAAAGGAGCTATGGCTGCAATTCTTGGGGCTAAGAAAGAGGAGATAGAAGATGTTTGTAAAAGAGTGGATGGTGTGGTGGAGATAGCAAACATCAATAGTCATGAGCAGATAGTTATTTCAGGAGAAAAAGAAGCAGTGGACACCGCTCTTTTCTTACTTAAACCTCCCAAGTATGTAATTTTACCTGTTTCTGCACCTTTTCATTGTTCTCTTATGAAAGTAGCGGAGGATAGGTTATCAAAGGATCTTGATTTCATTAATCTTTTTGATCCGTGTTTTCCTGTTATAACAAATGTGGATGCTAAACCTGTAAAAAAAGGCGCAGAGGTAAGAGATTCGTTGAAAAGACAGGTAAGCAGACCAGTTCGCTGGCTTGAATCCATGGAACTCATGTTAGAGATGGGAGTATCTGTATTTGTGGAAATTGGAAACGGTAAAGTTCTTTCAGGACTTTTGAAAAGAATTGCGAAGAATTTGAATAAAGAAGTGGAAATATTAAACGTGGATGGGGTGGAGAGTTTGTATCAAGTAAAAGATTTTCTTAGCTATCTCTGATCCTTGAGCTATACAAAGAAACTTTATCCTAAAATTTTCAGTATAAAAATAAAGGAGGAAAATGTGAAAAGGATAATTTTAAAAATTTTGGTATTTTCCGTAATCTTGAATTTATCGCTTAGTTTTTCCTTTACAGAGGAGAGAATCTCTGGAAAGGAAATTGTCCAGTATATAAAAATTCTGGCAGGTGACGAATTTCAGGGAAGAAAAAGTGGACATCTGGGAGGAGAGAAAGCAAGTCATTGGATTGTTAATAAATTCAAAGAATGGGGTATTTCTCCTGCTGGAAAAGATGGATATTTTCAAAGTTTTAGAAAACCCTTTTTCAATGTAGACAAGGATGTTCTTTTAAGAATTAACAATTTCAAGGATAAGAGAGAATTCTATTATGAGGATGACTGGAGAGTGATAACTAACTCAGGCTCTGGAAAAATAAAGAGCCAGCTTGTTTTTGCAGGGTATGGTATAATTTCTGAAAAAAACCAGTGGAACGAATATCAAAACATATCTGTCAAGGATAAGATTGTTCTTGTAGTTAATGAATATCCAAGCTTCCTTGAAGGGAAATTGGAATCAGAGGCTCTTCCTGCTTCAAAATTTGAAAATGCATACAAAAACGGTGCAAAAGGGATAATATTTGTCTACAAACCAGGGGAAACTCCTCGGAGAGTAAGGCTTTCCATACCTCCTGAAAAATTTAAGAAAGATTTTATTGCAATTTATGCAAATGAGAATGTTTTGAATTTTATTTTTAGCGAACTTCCCACCGATTTTCGTTACCTCATGCAGGTTATAGATAGAGAAAGAAAAATAGCTTCCACAGCTCTGGAGGTAGAAGTGGAAATTTCTGCTCAAACATCTTTTGATCCGAAAAAAGAAATGAAAAATATTATTGGTAAAATAGATGGGGTTGACCCTTTGTTAAAGGATGAAGTAGTAATTTTGGGAGCTCACATGGATCACCTGGGAGTTTCTCCCTTTGGCGAAGTTTTTAATGGCGCAAATGATAATGCCTCTGGAACAGCAGTGGTTATGGAGGTGGCTAGGATATCCAAATTGAATAATTTAAGACCCAAGAGGACGATGGTATTCGCTTTATGGGCTGGAGAGGAGCAGGGTCTTTTGGGTTCCAGGTATTATGTGGATCACCCTCTGTTTCCCATTGAGAAGACAGTAGCCTATTTTAACCTGGATATGGTAGGACATGGAGATGGAAGAATAAATTTCCCTGGGATCTATTATGCACCTGAGATATGGGAGGTTTTAAATCATAGGCTTCCTCCAGAGATAAAGAAGGAAGTGAACACATCAAAAGGAGGACCAGGAGGCTCAGATCATACAAGTTTTCTTTTAAAGGGTGTTCCAGGATTTGGAATTATGACTTCAGGATTCCATTTCAAATATCATCAAAAAAGAGATGATGTGGATTTGATCAAGCCTGAGATACTTGAAAAAGTGACCAGGTTTGTATATGAGTCAATGAGAATTATTGCTGAGGAAGAAAATCTTAAAATTCCCGCTTTGAGAGAGGAGCTCTATATTTTAAGATCCTCCACCATAGCTACTTTCTTAGGAAAGAACATTTCAAAACTTGTTGAGGAAGCCAGTTCCATTAACTACTTGGATCTTGATTTAGGATTTGTTCCTTTGGAAGGTAGAGATTTTCAGGCGATAATAAACAGCATTATGGAGATTGAAGATAGGATTGGCAATTCTAAAAGTCTCTCAATTCTTACCTCTCCTTCACAATTCCAGGGAAATACAAGAATAGGAAAGCTGTCCATCGTTCCAGGGCTCGAGGATTTTAGTTTAATTTCTGAGAATTTGAAGCTTTTGAAGTTTCTTGCGAAAGCAGGTTTAGGATATCTAACTTTGAGGGAAGATGATTTAAAAGATGCTGAGCTACTAAAAAAAGTAATAAAGATCTCCAATGATTCAGGAATCCTTCTTATTTTGAAAGCTTCCGATAGCGGAAGAATAAAATCCTTCCTTGAAGGAAGCTCGAAGCCCGGGATAATCATTTCTGAGAGTTATGATTCGGAAATTCAAAAATTGATTAAAGAGAAAAAGTGGAAAGTGGGTTTGATTTGGAAAAAGGATGAGAGCAGAGAAGAGTTCATAAAAAGAGTGGAGAAAGTAGAAGGTTCAGGTTATGAAAACATTCTGATTTTTAAAGAAGAACAACCTCTAAAAGGATTTAACGAAAGTTTTTTGAAGCTGATCTCTTATTTCAAGGATAAAAGAATAAATACTCGGGTTATAAATGGAATGCTTGGACAGGGAGTTATTGATCTTTTATACCTTGTGAAGGGCGAGGAAAGAAGGGTTTTACCTTTTATCCCTTTTTAAGCTAGTCCTCCGCCATCTACTAAGATGTATGTTCCTGTGATCCATTTTGACATATCACTTGCCAGAAAAAGCGCTGCTAATGCAATGTCTTCAGGCTTGCCAATTCGAGAAATAGGTCTGTTAGAGGCTTCTCTTATGAATTTATCAAAATTTTCTCCGAGTTGTTTACATTCCGATTCAAGCATAGGAGTTTCAGTGTCTCCAGGGCAAATACAGTTAATTCGGATGTTGTGCTTTCCATGATCAATTGCCATGGCTTTTGTCATATTTAAAACCCCGGCTTTGGAAGCGCAGTAAGCTACAGCTTTCGGACCGCCTTTCAGTGCCCATCCAGAGCCAATGTTTATTATGCTACCCCCACCATTTTTAATCATAAAAGGAATGACAAAATGACACATGAGATAAACACTTTTCAAATTAACATTGATCACCCTCTCCCATTCATCCTCTGTTAGTTCTAATACATCTTTTCTGATGATTATCCCTGCGTTGTTGCAAAGGATATCGATTTTACCGAAATTTTTAATTGTTGCCTTCACGCTTTTTTCGCAATCCTTTCTGGATGTAACATCGCACTTTACAAATTTTGCTATTCCTCCCCTTCTAATTATTTCTTGTTCAATTTTCTTTCCTTCGTTCTCATTAATATCGAATAGCGATATTTTTGCCCCCACCTCTGAAAATAGCATTGCAATTTCTTTTCCAATTCCTGATGCCGAGCCAGTGAGTATTGCTACTTTACCCTCAAGGCTGATATATTCAATAAGCTGTTCACTCAGTTTTGACATTTCCCATTAATTTTCCTTTTCGCTTTTTTCTTTTAGTTCTCTGGAGAATCTTCTGTAAAGAAGAATTGTGGAAACCAAGGAAATAATGAATATAAGAGAAGGAACTATCACACCGTAAAATATTTGATAGCTGGACATCATCCCTCCTTAGAATATTCCATCTTATCTTTATTCTCCTGCTTCTCTTTCGTTCTTCTCTTATAAGAAAAATAAGCGAGTATTAAACCGAGAAAGGAGACAAAATATGCTATTGTCATGCCGAGAACAACAAATAATCCTTTACTCATCTTTCCTCCATTTAACAATTCTTTCGAGGCGCTCCAGATATTCTTTCTGTTTTTTTTCATATTCCTCTGAGATGGATTTTAATTTTGGATCTATGATCCAGTGGAGAATAAAAGTGAGAAGAACTCCTACTGTGAGGACTACAAAGCCCTCGGTTCTTAAGAGGATAGTTAAAGCAAAGCCCACCATAAGAGTTGCGTAAGCTAAAGGAGAAATTGCAATTACTATCCAGTCCTCTTTAGTCCATTTGTCTGCTTCTTCTGGCTCCCATTTTCTCTTTATCATCTTCCCTCCTCAGATAAGACCCAATTTTTTGGCTTCTCTTTCCACAGGTTTCCAGAAGCCGAAGGGTTTTGTCATAGCATAATACTTGGCAAGATGTTTCATATCCTCAGGCTTTGTGAGAAGAGTAGTAGGAATATAGACAAGAGCGGTAAGAAACATGAGCACCCAGAACTGAAGATAGTCAGGGAGTTCAGGAATCAATCCAAACCCAGGAAGAACCCAGACAACCAGCCAGCTGAAACCTAAATTGGCGATCCAGGCTGATAGATATCCCCAGCTGTTGAACCTCCACCATACAACTTGAAGAATATTTGGTAACCACATACCCGCCCCCATTATCCATAAAGCAAATATAAGCCATTTTGTTATTTCCTCCATCATTGTTCCGTAAATAAAAGAACCTATAAGAAGAATTAGCGTGGATAGCCTTCCTACTAAAACAAGGGTTTTTTCAGAAGCATTAGGGTTTATGTAGTGATGAAAAAGATCTCTTGTCATGTAAACAGCACCCAGATTTAGATGAGTGGAAATTGTAGAAAAATGAATAGCCACAATTCCTGCAAGGAGAAAGCCCAAGAAACCCACAGGCAAATTTTCGAAAGCGATCCTATACCATGCCATCTCGTATTCTGAAGAGTTAGTTATATATGGGTTAAGGACAAAAAAGGCAAGGATTGCCACAGCCCAGAAAGAATTCCTTGTGAGAGTGAGAGCAGTTCCCCACCAGATGGAGTAGGAGGCATCTCTAACTGTCTTTGAAGATTGAATCCTTTGGGCTTCGGTATACCAGTCGATGCTTGTTCCCATTCCAAATCCTCCAAGAACCGCAATAAAAATCATCGTAAGAAACCAGGCAAAAGGAAAGTCGCCTGTAAAGAATCCCGAGAAGTGTAATGGGTTTATTCTCCATAATTCTCCAAGCTCCGAAAGTTTCGTTATGATCCCGGATGGACCTCCAGCAACTTTAACTCCCCAAAGAGAGGAGAATATTATTACAAATAAAGCGATTATTCCTTGTTGAAAATCAGCCATTACCACTCCCCAGTATCCTGCTGAAAGCACATAAACAGCAACTATAATAGAAGGTATTATAAGACCCACCCACATTTCCCATCCAAAGAGATAATTACATAGTTTACCCATTGCCATTCCCACCCAACCAAGAATGAACATGTTGAGAAAGGAACCCCATCCTGACATCCATCCTCTTAGCAATTCAGCTCCTAATCCTGAATATCTAAGACTCTGCCACTCTGCCTGAGAATAGGAGAGGGATCTCCTGAAAATGCGGGCGGAGACAAAGGCAGAGATTGCACACCATGCAGAAAAGAATGTATACCACAGTCCCCTTAGTCCGTATTTGTAGATTACACCGCTGACCCACATGGGTGTGTCAGTGGCTGTGTGGGTTGCATACACAGACATACCCGGTATCCACCACGGCAGACCCCTACCAGCGAGAAAAAAATCTGCCTCAGAGCGTTTTCCTAAATTGTAAAATAGTATTCCACAGCCAGTAATAAGAAGAAGATAAAGAATCAGCCATATCCAGTCCAGGAAATGAAAATTGATCATGTTTAGCTCTCCTTTATCTTAAGATGAATTCTTGTCCATTTTCATTAATTCCAAGCTACTTTTTCCTTTCCTTCAGGAATTTTTCCACATATTTTCCAATAATATCCATCTCAAGATTTACTAAATCCCCTATTTTTAGGTATTTTAAGTTGGTATTCTCCAGGGTAATAGGTATTAGCTCTACTTCGAAGAAGTTACTTCCGATTTCAGCTATGGTAAGGCTTATGCCATTAACAGCAATTGAACCCTTCTTAACAGCAAATTTTTTTAGCTCCTGAGGCAGAGAGAATTTTACCCTTTTTGATGAACCCATATTTTTAATAGAAAGAATCTTCGATATCCCATCCACATGACCAAGAATTAAATGCCCTCCAAGAGGCGAGGAAAGAGTTAGACTTCTTTCAAGATTGATAGGACTCTCAGGTTTAAGAGAAGAAAGATTTGTCTTTTTAAGAGTTTCTTGAGAAAGATCGAAGAATAATAAATTTTTTTCTTTTTTTACCAGACTCAAACATATCCCATTTACTGATATGCTCTCGCCAGTCTCTACAATAGAAAATAGTTTCTGGGAATGCACTGAAATTTTTGCCTCTGGATAAGTCGAGATTGCTTTGAGCTTGCCTACTTCCTGAATTATTCCTGTGAACATTTCACATCACCTATTATAACAGTGTCCTTACCAATACAAAAGTTTTTTAAATTTTCAAGTTTTAGAGAATCAGAGATTTTTTGAGAACCTTTGCCTTCAAAAAAAGTAGGAGCTGACTGTCCGCCGATGAGAAGAGGAGATACAAAAATATACACTCTATCTACAAGGGATTCTTCAAAAAGGGAGGTTACAAGAGTGGGTCCTCCTTCAACAAGAAGGCTATTCACACCCATTTCATTTAAGTGAAATAGGACTTTTTTCAAAGGAATTTTATCTCCATTTTCCAAGAAAACTATATCAACACCTTTTGCTTTTAATCTCTCTGTTTTTTCAAGATTTTCGTTTTTTGCTTTAAATATTATGACTTTACCAGAATCAAGGGTTCCAAGTATCTTAGAATTTTCAGGAATAGAAAGATTTGAGTCCAAAATGACCCTGATGATTTTTTTTGGCTTTCCGTATCTGATTGTTAAAAGAGGGTCATCCTTTATTATTGTTCCTACTCCTACCATAATAGCGTCAAATTCAGACCTTAAAAGATGAACATAATTTCTTGACTCCTTCGAGGAGATCCATTTCGACTCGCCCGTCCATGTTGCTACCTTCCCATCCAAGGTCATAGCCATTTTTATTGCGACAAAAGGCATTCGTTTAGTAATGGATTTAAAAAATGAAAAATTAATTTCTTTAGCCTCTTTTTCAAGAATCCCCGTCCTCACCTCAATACCATTTCTTCTTAAAAACTCCACACCTTTTGAATTGACAAGGGGATTAGGATCTATAGTTCCAATTACTACTCTTCTGATTTTGGCTGATCTTATTCTCTCTACACAGGGTGGAGTTCTTCCCCAATGAACACAGGGTTCAAGATTTACATACAATGTTCCGCCTTCTGCCTTCTCTCCTGCTTCCTCAAGGGCTATTACCTCAGCGTGGTTTTCACCAGCTCTTTTATGAAAACCCTTTCCAATTATTTTGCCATTTTTTACAATCACAGCACCTACGAGAGGATTGGGTGAGGTCATTCCCTTACCCATTTCAGCAAGATTAAGAGCTACTTTCATGAATACTTCGTCAATTTTCAAGGAGCGCCTCCACAAACTGGAGAGGAGAAAATTCATAGAGATCCTCGAGATCTTCTCCTGTTCCTACAAATACTACTGGTATTTTCATACTATGGACAATAGGTAGTATTACTCCACCTTTTGCAGTTCCATCCATCTTTGTTAGGATTATTCCTGTCAACTTGGAAAATTTTGAGAATTCCCTTGCCTGGGATATGGCATTCTGACCAATGGTTGAGTCTAATATTAGGTAAGATTCCACTGCATTTTCACCGAGTTCTCTTGCTGTTATTTTCCATATCTTCTCTAGCTCTCTCATCAGGCCTTCTTTTGTGTGCATTCTTCCTGCTGTATCTATGATAATTACATGATAATTTTCAGTGGCAAGCTTTTTAATAGCCTGGAAAGCAAGGGAACCTGGATCAGAGAGATGAGCCCCTCTTATTACAGGAACGGATAATCGCTGTCCCCAGATATAAAGTTGCTCATCTCCTGAGGCTCTGTAAGTATCTCCTGCAACCAATATAACTCTTTTGTTGCTTTTTATAAGTCTATGAGCGAGCTTAGCACAAGTTGTTGTTTTTCCTCCTCCATTAACGCCAACAATTAAAATAGCGAATTTTTCACACTCTGAGAATGAGTGCGATAGCGAGAGAATTTTAAGAATTTCTTTTTTTAAAATTTCTTTTAAATCTCCCCCTTCTTTTTTATAAGTTCTGTGGATATTCTCAATTAGAAAAGAAGCACAATCGCTTCCCACATCGGAAAGTATTAAAAGCTCTTCCAGTTCTGAGAGGGTATCTTTTATATTCTTTGATGTAGAAAAGATTTGGGAAATTCCTTCTTTTGTGGATTTTAATTTTTCTTTTATAATTGATAAGAAATTTTTTTCCATGAAAATTATTATAGAGCTTTACATTAATATGAGTCAATTTAGAAAGGAGGGGAAGTCAAAATTTATCCCTGTTCCTTCAATTTTTCCCTGAATTTTTTCTCCAGTTCTTTCTTTTTTTCCTTTTGAAGTTCTACTACTGAGTCAAATTTCTTTTCAAATTCTTCTGCTTTTTTCTTTTCCTTTTCGAGTAATTCTTCAAGGGAGCTGGTCTTCTTTCTTTCAATTTCTTCATGTTTTATTATAATTCCTGTCTCAGCATCCACCCAAATTATGGAATTGCAAACAGGGCATTCCACCTTAAAGAGTTTTTTTCTTTCCATTTTATTCTTTGTTTTCTTTTTTCTCAGAAAGTATTTTAGAAAGTTTTGCTCCCAAAATTCCTACTTTTGGAGTCTCTTTTACATCTGGCTTGGAAGTCTCCTGTTTTTCTTCATCTTTAATTCTTTCTTTTTCTTCTCCGAATTCTTTAATATATATCTCGGCTTCTTTTTCGCTTTCTTCAATTCTTATTCTTTCTTCTATTATCTTCCTTGCTCCTTTTTTTGTTTTCACTTTTGATTTTTTTATTTCCTCTTTGAATTTCTTGTAAATTTCAAGATCAGAAGGAGGAGTAATATATGATTCTTTCTCCAATAGGCTCACTTCCTCTTCGATTTCCTCTTCAGGTTTAATAATAATTTGTTCTTCTTTCTCTTTTAACTCCTTTTCGAAGATTTCTGTAGTTTCTTCCAAAGGTTCCTCCAAGGTTTCCTCTTCAAGAGTTTCAATATGTTCCTCTGATGGAATTATCTCTTCCTTGCCTTCTTCTGTAATTTCTTCGTTCCCTATTTTGGTGAGATCAAGGTAGAAATACCCTTTTTCTTCCTCGGATGAGAAAAACTCAGGATTTCCAAATAGAACAGCTTCAAAATCTTCTTTTTTCACATTCCTAAACATATCTGCAATGTGATAGGCTTTTAAGTAATAAATTTTGTAGCTCTCCTGTTGATTACCGAAGTTTAGAAATACGAAATGAAGAAGCTCGTTAAGGTTTTCTATTCGAGATGTTTCTTCCCACAAAAGTGTTATTTTAACGAGCTCATCCCTGGATATTAGAATTGCTTTGTTTATTTCTGTGTGAGTATCTACTGGTTGACCTGTAAATATTATTTTTTTCTGATTTCTATCATATTCACATTTAAAAGCAGTTATTACTTTTTTTGCTTTTCTAAAAGAAAAAGAAAATTTGTTAAAGTCCTCTTTTTGTAGAAAGAAAAGGGAACCCTGTATAGGGCTGTAAATTTTGTAAATCTCTTCCAGTCCTAATAGAAAACCCTCCTCCGGATAGTAAAAAGCATTATAAGTTTTCTTCTTTTCGTTGTCTACCAGGATTATCTCTCTTTCCTCGTCAAAGTAACTTTCATAAGCTTTATACACTTTTAAAGCTCCTGAGAATATCTCCCTCCAGGTAAGATAAAATCGGAGATGGGGGGCTTTTTCCTTCCTTTCATCAGTATAAAACTGCCATATTGCTCTTGTGATATCCTTTTTGTTCCTTCTTAAATTACCTATTTTTATAGGCTTTTCTGCGATAGGGAGCTCATCTTTTAAATATACGAAAAAGCTTTTTAGACCCCATTTCCCCCAATCGTGGTTTGATACTTTAACGATTTTACCTCTACCTTTGGATTCAAGATATCGGTTTAAAGAGATCACCCACGAAAAAAACTTCTGATCAGTAAATTTTATAGAGTAAATTTTTTCCACAAGATTATAGGAGGTTTCAAAATCTCCCTTCTCTTTTAAATGCTCTTCAACTTTGCCCACTGCGTCTCCCACATCCTCAAGGAGCTCTTTTAGGTAAAAAAAGGAATCCCAGTGAACGAACTCCTCAGATTTTTTAAGGGCTTCTTCTACATATTTTGAGAGTTTTTTAACATAATTTTGGTCAAGGGGTGCATCCATTAAGGATTCCTCGTCCTCCAGGTATTCTACAGGTTCGCTCTTGCCTGAGAAACCACATGGAATTAAAAGATGGGAGGAAGTTCTCTCAAGAAAATCAATGTATTGTTTGAATAGTCCTGTTCCCTCATATGTTACTCTTAAAATGGAGAATCCCTCTGGCCTCTTCTCCTTACCTACAACTTTAAGAACCACACCACCTTTAAAATGACTTGCCCTGTCTCTTGAGAATCTGAGATCCTCATCGTAGTATTTGTATATTAAATCACCTATTTCATAGTCAATTTCGGGGTTGAATACTTTTACTTTCTTGCCCTGTGTAAGAGCGGATTTTTTTCTTGCGAGCTGTGAGACAATTTGTTCAAGAGAAAGAGGAGCTCCTTGTTCCTTTATGAAGGATTTTATCCACTCAATATCATTTCTTTCAATAGGTATTTCTTTGTTTTGCACTTTTAAATTTTACCTCCCATTAGAATATACATGATAGCTTTCTGAACATGAAGTCTGTTTTCAGCTTCTTCGAAAACAAGAGAATTTTTTGAATCTATAACTTCATCTGTGACCTCTTCTCCTCTATGAGCTGGAAGACAATGCATAAAGTATGTTTCTTTACCAGTTTTCTCCATCAGGGCTTTATTGACCTGATAAGGACTGAAAATTTTTACCCTATTTTCTTTTTCGTGTTCCTGTCCCATAGAAGTCCATGTGTCTGTATAAATAACATCTGCATTTTTCACAGCCTCTACAGGATCTCTTAGAATCTCTATTTTTGAATTAGCTTCTTTTAAAACCTTTTCCACAATCTCTTTTTTAGGTTGGTATCCTTCAGGAGTTGCAACTGAAATATGAACACCAAATTTAGCTGCTCCTTCAAGAAGAGAGTGGCAAACATTGTTTCCATCACCCACATATGCAATTTTTAAATCTTCCAATTTCCCAAACCTCTCTAAGAGAGTGAAATAATCGGCGAGAGCCTGGCAGGGATGATGAAGATCAGAGAGCCCATTAATAACCGGAAGCTTAGTCCATTTTGCCATCTCTTCTACATTTTCGTGCCCAAAGGTTCTTATCATTATTCCCTCTACCCATCTTTCAAGATTTCTTGCCACATCCGCTACAGATTCTCTTTTCCCCAGCTGTATTTCCGATGGACCAAGAAAGATAGCATTTCCACCCATTTCCAGCATTCCTACTTCAAATGTCACTCTTGTTCTCAGAGATGGTTTTTCAAAAACCATAGCAAGTATTTTCCCCTGCAGAGCGTTTCTATATTTGCCTTTATTTTGTTTAATTTCTTTTGTAAGGGAAAGAATTTCCCTTGCTTCCTCTTTTTTCAATTCACCAATGGTCAAAAGATCTTTCATTTTTCCTCCTTTTATTGAATTATTCTCGTTCCAGATCTGTTGGAAAGAGCTGCTTTTAATTTCGATGCGGAGGTTATCAAAACTTCTTTTCCACCCGCTTCAATATACTGGATAGCGGCATTTATTTTTGGACCCATAGAACCAGGAGGGAACTGCCCCTCCTCCAGGTATTTCTTTGCTTCTTTTACAGTCATGGTCTTTATTTCCTTTTGATTTTCCTTTCCATAATTTAAGTATACTCTATCCACTCCAGTAAGAATAATGAAAAGATCAACTCCTGCTTCAGAAGCCAAAAGAGCTGAAGCAAAGTCCTTGTCTATAACAGCTTCCACTCCTTCTATAAGCCCTTTTGAGTTTATAATAACTGGAATTCCTCCTCCACCTGCAGCGATTACAATTTTTCCGCTCCTTACAAGATCGCTGATCACTCTTTTAGGAACAATATCAATTGGCTTTGGAGAGGGAACCACCTTTCTCCACCCTCTTCCTGCATCCTCGATCATAGTCCATTTCTTTTCTTTCATCAATTGTTGAGCTCTATACTGCGTGTAAAAAGGGCCCACAGGCTTTGTAGGATTTTGAAATGCAGGATCTTCTCTATCCACAATTACCTGGGTAAGCACTGTGACCACTTCTTTATCTATTGAATTCTTTCTTAGCTCATTTATAAGAGCTTTCTCTAACATATACCCCATGCTACCTTCTGTCATGGCATCGCATACCTCCAAGGTGAAAGGAGGGATTTTGTTGGAAGCCTCTTCCATCTGGATTAGAAGATTTCCCACCTGAGGCCCATTACCGTGAACCACAATGAGTTCGTATCCTTTTGCCACTATTTCTATCATCATTTTTGCTGCTTTTTCAGAGTTCTTCATCTGTTCTTTCTGTAGTCCTCTCTGCCCATTTGGAAGAATAGCATTTCCACCAAAAGCAATTAACGCCAACTTCTCTTTCATTCCTTAAAATTCTTTAAGAACATCCTCCAGCGTAGGAGTTCCAATTTCCTGGAGTTCATAGAATACTCTTAGAGAAGGTTTGTTGAGCTTTAGAACCCTTGTTAGATCTATGGGAGTGGCTACCATGACTAAATCTGCATCCGATTTGTTTATTGTCTCTTCCAGTTCTTTTATCTGATTATTCCCATAGCCCATAGCCGGAAGGAGGCTTCCTGTCTGAGGATATTTCTTAAATGTCTCAAGAATTGAGCCTACAGCAAATTTTCTTGGATCTACCAACTCTTTAGCTCCATATTTCATTGCAGCAACAACACCTGCTCCATAAGACATTTCCCCATGAGTTAGAGTGGGACCATCCTCTATTACAAGAACTCTTTTGCCTCTTATTTTATCCCCATCGTTGACAAATATAGGTGAGGCAGCTTCTACGATTATTGCTTCAGGATTGATCATCCTTATGTTCTCTCTAAGTAAATTTACCTTTTCATTTTCTGCAGTATCAATTTTATTTATTACAATGCATTTTGCCCTTCTAAAATTAGTTTCTCCTGGATGGTATTTCAGTTCGTGGCCCTGTCTGTGAGGATCTGTAACCACAATTTCAAGGTTGCTCTCAATAAATGGAAAATCGTTATTTCCACCATCCCAGAGAATTACATCAGCTTCTTTTTCTGCCTCTCTCAGTATTGCTTCGTATTCAACTCCAGCATAAACCACAGCCCCATTTCTTATGTGAGGTTCATATTCCTCCCTTTCTTCTATTGTGCATTTGTGTTTGTCAAGATCTTCGAATGTAGCAAATCTTTGAACTTTTTGTTCTGAAAGATTACCATATGGCATGGGATGCCTTATCACTACTAATTTTCTACCCTTTGCCATTAATATCCTGCTAACCCTTCTGGAAGTCTGACTTTTACCACAGCCAGTTCTTACTGCACAAACTGAGACTACTGGAACCTTACTCTTCAGCATCGTGGCTTTAGGTCCTAGCAAAACAAAATTTGCTCCTGCTGATAAAACTTCAGATGCTTTATGCATTACATATTCGTGAGAGACATCGCTGTAAGAAAAGAAAACCTCATCTATTTTTAGTTCTTTTATTAGCTTTAAAAGCTCGGACTCAGGATATATGGGTATTCCCTCAGGATATAAATCTCCAGCAAGCTCAGCTGGATACCTCCTTCCCTCAATATCGGGAATCTGAGTAGCAGTGAATGCCTTTACATTGTAATTTTTGTTTTTTCTAAAATAAACATTGAAATTGTGGAAATCTCTTCCAGCTGCTCCCATGATTATCACATTTTTCATGTTTTCCTCCTTTACAAGCAAATCATCTTAAAAAAATAAATATAATATATTTATGCTTTATGGTCAATTTGGCTTTCAAAAAGAGTTTCGATATGGAAATTTGAAGGATGGAATTTGACAATTTAAAAATTAAATAAGATACTTTAAAACATGAGAGCGGATTCTCAATTTTCTCAGTTAATTAAAAAGTTGAAAAAGGAAAACAAGACTTTAAAAACCCTATTGAGAGTGAGTCATAGTTTGTCTTCCTCCCTTGAGATAGAAGATGTTCTCTACAGAGCAATGGAACATGTGGAGAGAATATGCAAAGCTCAAGCCTCATCAATTTGGGAGATAGATTGCGATAAAAAGGAACTTTATTTCCGAATAATAAGGGGAGAACACACAGGAAAGATCAAGAAAATGAGATTGAAAATTGGGGAGGGAATAGCTGGCTATGTGGCTAAAGAAAAGAAGCCAGTTATGGTAAATGATGTTAGGAAAAGCCCTCACTGGGAAGAAGCTTTTGATTTAGAGTCTTCTTTTACATCTCGTTCAATCCTGGCAGTTCCTCTTCTGATAGGCAAGAGAATAATTGGTGTAGTGGAGCTTTTGAATAAAATGGTCAGCAAAGGGTTTACTAAGAAAGATAAGGAGACCCTTCTTGCTCTTGCAGGTCCAATTGCTATTGCTCTTGAAAATGCAAGGCTTTACGAGGAGAAAAAGGAGCTCTTCATTCAAACTTCCTTTGCCCTTGCGATAGCTGTGGAAAAAAGGGACCCATATACTGGAGGCCACACGAAGAGGGTTCTTGATTATTCTCTCCAAATTGGAAAAAGCCTTGGATTAAAGGGAAGGGAACTGGAAGGGCTTAAAATATCCGCAATTTTACATGATATAGGCAAAATAGGTATTCCAGATTCCATCCTTGCCAAACCATCAAATCTTACAATAAAAGAATTTGAAAGGATTAAGGAACATCCCGTAATAGGTGCAGAAATACTGGCTGGAATTGACGGGATGGAAAGGATAGCAAAGGCTATCAAGTATCATCATGAGAGATGGGATGGAAAGGGTTATCCAGAAAATCTTTCCGGAGATCAAATACCTCTTTGGGCAAGAATTATAGCAGTTGCAGATACTTTTGATGCTTTAACAACTTCAAGACCTTACAGGGATAAAGTGTCTCAAAAAGATGCCCTTGAAGAAATTAAGAAAAACATAGGCAAGCAATTTTGCCCTTTAATTGGAGAGGCTTTCATAAAAATAATAGGAGCGTGAGGAATAACTTCTTAATTTTTTTTGTTCTATTTTTTCTCATTTTTTCTTCCATCCTTTACTCAAATAGAGAAAATCCTACCCAATGGAGCCTTAGAATCTTTTTTGATTCTCATGGTGAATGGTGGAATTTAAGAGGGGAGAAGGTAAATTTCGAGCTTAAAATTCTTTTTGAAGGATGGCTTTTCAAAGATAATGGAGATTATGGAATTTCATATTTGAAAAATGGTATGAAAGGTAAGATCTTCTATTGGAAGGCTACAATGGAAAAAGCTGGGGAAGTAATTAATTTATCCGATTCTCTAAAACCTTTTTTTGACGGAGGAATTTCTATAAGAATGAGCGGAGAAAATCTAATCCTAATGAGAATTTTAGTCGATGGAGAAGATTCCACAAATATGATTTTACCTTCTTCTAAGGGGTTTGAGTATGTAGAGAGATTCAGTGATTACAATAATTATTTGATATCTGGGGACAATAAAATATTCTTCAGGGATGGGGATATAAAAAATGAGTATTCTTTTAAAACAGAGTGGGAATGGAAAAAGAAGCAAGGAAATAAGTTTTCTTTTCACAAGGTGAGAGCATTTATGTTTATTAAGCCGAGTTATTAGGAACTTCTTGAAACTTCATTTCGTTTATTTTGAATGGAGGTAAAAGTGAAAAAGCTATCAATTCTTTTTCTTATTTTTTCAGTTTTTATAGGATTTCTATACTCTGACTATACTCAGGAAATCAAGAAAACCTTTGACTCGAAAGAAATTAAGAGACTCCATGTGGAAAATGTTAATGGCTCTTTAAAAGTAAAATCATGGGATAAACCAGAAATATATGTATATGTTAAGAAAACATCTAAGAGTAAAAGCATTTTAGAGAAGACGGATGTAGTTTTTGAGGTTTTAAGCGGAGAGCTAAAAATCAAAGTAAAGAAGAGAGATGGGTGGAAGTTTTTTAGAGGATCATTTGCTAAGGTGGAGATAGAAGTGATGACCCCCTTTAAAAAAGATTTGTCTTTATCCACTGTAAATGGAAGTATATATGTGGAGAATATGGAGGGTAAATTGTCTGTTTCCACTGTGAATGGCGGGGTTTGGATTTCCAACCATAGAGGGATAATTGATTTAGAAACTGTCAATGGAGGTTTAACTCTAAAGGAAATCTCTGGATCTTTGAGGGCAGAAACAGTTAATGGAAATATATTTATAGGCTTGAAAGAAATTGTGGATCGTGTAAATTTAAGCGCTGTAAATGGAAGTATTACTGTGGAAGCAGAAGGATTGGATAATACTGAGGTAAAAGCAGAGACTGTAAATGGAAGCGTTAGCATGGGAGAGTTCGAAAAACCAGTGAGAGCCTTAACAGTGAAAAATAGGAGTGTTTATTTTGTCACAGGTGACGGGAGCAAAAAAGTGAGAATAGAGACTGTAAATGGCTCAGTAAAGCTTTTCTCAAAAGGTAAAATTATTTAAAAACTTTTTAGAGAATAAAAATGGCAGCGGTACGGGGATTTGAACCCCGGTTTGATGGCTGAGAACCATCCGTCCTAGGCCCCTAGACGATACCGCCACCTGAAGATAACAAAACTTTCCAAAACAAAGACTATATTTTAACATTGTATTCGCATCTTTGTAAAGCAATCAATGGAAAGAGTTATTTAAGTATAAAGATATAGAAAGATTCTAAAATCTTGATAAGTTTAAATATTTTTTTTAGTGTGTTATAATTTTTATGAGGCTTTGAGATGGAAAAAAAGAACAATATTATGAAGAATTTAATTATATGGATTATAATTATATTCGTTTTCCTTGCTTTTTGGAACCTCTTTCAAGAATCGAGCAGTAAAAGGAGGGAGATAAGTTTCTCAGAATTTTTAGATGCGGTTAGCCTTGGAAATGTTGAAAGTGTCACTATCGCGGGAAGCAAGATTGAAGGAAAATTTAAGGATGAAAGAGAATTCAAAACAGTAGCCCCTTCTCAATATTCAGACTTGGTAAAGATTTTAAGGGAAAAGGGCGTAAATATCAATGTTAAGGACACTTCTCCAAGTCCGATCCTTTCTTTTATTGGCTCCATGCTACCTTTTATACTGATTTTCCTTTTATGGTTGATTTTTATAAAACAACTTCAGGTGGGTGGAAATAAAGCTTTCACTTTTGGAAAGAGTAGAGCAAAGCTTGTTTCAGACTCTTCCAAAAGAATTACTTTTGAAGATGTAGCTGGAGTGGATGAAGCCAAAGAGGAGCTAAAGGAAATTATTGAATTTCTAAAAGACCCCCATAAATTCCAGAGGCTTGGAGGAAGAATCCCCAAGGGAGTTATATTGATAGGACCACCAGGGACAGGAAAGACTCTGCTTGCCAAGGCTGTAGCTGGTGAAGCTAATGTTCCTTTCTTCTCGATTTCAGGCTCAGATTTTGTTGAGCTCTTTGTTGGAGTAGGAGCATCTAGAGTAAGGGATCTTTTTGAACAGGCTAAGAAACACGCACCCTGCCTTGTATTTATAGATGAACTTGACGCAGTGGGTAGAGAAAGGGGAGCTGGTCTTGGAGGTGGGCATGATGAAAGGGAGCAAACCCTTAATCAGCTCCTTGTGGAAATGGACGGATTTGATCCCAATGATGGAATAATTGTAATTGCTGCTACCAATAGACCGGATATTCTTGACTCAGCTCTTCTTAGACCAGGAAGATTTGATAGGCGTATCGTGGTAAACAAGCCTGATGTTAAAGGAAGAGAGGAGATATTGAAAGTTCATACAAGGAAGGTTCCTATTGCTCCTGATGTGGATTTGAAGGTGCTCGCAAAGACCACCCCAGGATTTTCAGGAGCTGACATAGCTAATATGGTAAATGAGGCAGCTTTGAATGCAGCGAGAAAGAATCAGAAATTTGTTACCATGAAGGATTTCGAATTTGCCAAGGATAAAGTTCTGATGGGAGCAGAAAGAAAGAGCCTTTTAATTTCCGATGAGGAAAAGAGAATAGTGGCTTTTCACGAAGCGGGGCATGTAATTGTTGCTAATTCAATTCCTGAAGCCGATCCAATTCATAAAGTCAGTATTATACCAAGAGGATTGGCTTTGGGAGTAACTCAGCAAATGCCCCTTGACGATAGATACAATTACTCAAAATACTATCTTGAGGCTCAAATTTCTGTGCTTCTGGCAGGAAGAATCTCAGAAGAGATCGGTCTCGGAAAGGAGACCACAGGAGCAGGGAACGATTTTGAACAGGCTACAGATTTAGCGAGGAAAATGGTTTGTAAATGGGGAATGTCTGATCTCGGGCCTCTAACTTTTGCAGATAAAGATGATCTTGTCTTTCTTGGAAGAGATTTGGCAGTTAGGAAAGATTTCAGTGAAGAGACAGCGAGAAAAATTGACGAAGAGGTTAAAAAAATAATCATGAAAAATTACAATAGAGCAAAGGAGATCCTTGAGAATAAAAAGGAGCTTCTCTTTAAACTGGCAGAGACCCTTCTTGAAAAGGAGTCTCTAACAGGAGATGAGATAAAAGAAATAATAGATAAAGAATCTTCCAAAGTATACCTTCAATAATGAGAAAGTTTGTTCAGTTAGACATAAAAGGGAATAAAGTGCTTTTAGGAGGAGATACATGGATAATGGGAATTTTAAATGTAACCCCAGATTCTTTCTCTGATGGCGGTGAATATTTTAGGATGGAAAGAGCAGTGGAAAGAGGGATACAGATGGAAGAGGAGGGGGCTCAGATAATTGATGTGGGAGGTGAGAGCACAAGACCTGGTTCAGAAAGGATTTCTGAGGAGGAAGAAAGAAGAAGGGTTATACCCGTGATAAAAGAGCTGAGGAAAAGAGTGAAATGTATGATATCAGTGGATACTTACAAATCAAGGATTGCTGAAGAAGCTATAGATTGTGGTGCGGACATGATAAATGATATAAGCGGTTTAAGATTTGATCCTGAGATGGTTAAACTCCTTGAAAGAAGGAATGTGCCTGTAATAATAATGCATATGAAGGGGACTCCTAAAACAATGCAGAAGAATCCCTATTATGACAATGTGATTCAGGAAATTAAAGATTTTTTCAAAGAAAGATTAGATTTCTTCACTGCTAACAATATAGAAATAGAGAGGGTTATTATAGATCCAGGCATAGGTTTTGGAAAAAGGCAAGAGGACAATGAAAAAATAATTGCCCACCTTGAGAAATTTAGTGACTTGAATCGCCCAATACTTCTTGGTGTCTCAAAAAAATCCTTTATCGGAAACATTCTCAATCTCTCCCCCAAGGAAAGATTGGAGGGCTCCATATCTTCTGGAATTATCGGGATTTTCAATGGAGCACATATTTTAAGGGTTCATGATGTTAAGGAATTTGTTAGAGCAGTAAGAGTAGCTGATAGAATTCTGAAACAGAGGGACTCTTGATAGAAGCAGTTTTAAGAAGCATTAATTATTTTTCCTGGAGAGATATTCTTGACATTATTCTTGTTTCCATATTCATTTATCAGTTTTTAATTCTCATAAGAGGGACAAGAGCTTATCAGATGGCAGTTGGACTTTTAATGCTTGCCATTCTATTTTTTGCTTCAAAAACATTCAAATTCGTTTCTCTTTATTGGATACTTAAAAACATTGCTCCTTATTTCTTTATTACAATAATAGTTTTGTATCAAGCAGAAATCAGGAAATTTCTTGCGAATATTGGTGCAAGGAGCATATTCAAGCCATTTCAGGCAAAAACAAGTAGGAAGGACATTGAGGAAATTGTTTCAGCAGCTGAATACCTTTCCACTTATAGAATAGGAGGACTTATAGCCATAGAAAGGGAGATATCTCTGAAGAGTTACGCAGAAAAGGGTGTGGAAATAAATGCGAATATTGATAGGGAGCTAATTGTCACAATTTTTTCATCGAGATCTGCACTTCACGATGGAGCAATAATAATAAGATATGGAAGAATTGATTCTGCAGGTTGCCTACTTCCTCTTCCTCCTCTTCATCCATATTCCTCAGAGATTAAAACAAAGACAAGACACCTTGCAGGAATAGGGCTTTCTGCAGAGACTGATTCAGCTGTAGTCATTGTATCAGAGGAGACCGGAGCCATTTCTCTGGCAATTGGCGGGGTCTTAGAAAAAGATTTGAAAACGGATTCTCTAATGGGAAGACTTTTGAAATATTTCGATATAGAATGATCAGGCTGATTGAGAGATTAGTAATTTCTGATTGGAAATTGAAGGCGTTTTCCCTTTTGATATCCTTTTTCATATGGCTACTGATTTCATCAGAGGAGTGGAGCATTTTGGACATTAAGCTCGATGTCCCCATTAAATACACTAATCTTTCCCAGAATTTGACTGTGGTTTCTACTTCCACTGCAAATGCGGAACTTCACCTTAAAGTTCCGAAAAAATTGGAATCAGAACTCAAGAGATTGAACCCGGAGATAAGTATTGACCTTTCTCAGTATAGAGTGGGACAGGCAGTTGTTTCTATAAAATCTGAATTTCTTTCTAATATTCCGAAGGGAATAGAAATTTTCAGGATAACTCCCTCGAATATTGTTCTCAGTCTGGACAAACTTGTGGAAAAAGTTACTCCAGTAGAACCTGTAATACATGGAAAAGTAGAAGATGAAAAGATTGAATTAATACCCAATAAAGTTAGAATCCTTTGCCCTTCCACCTTGCTTCCCATTGCCAGAAGAATTCCTACTGAACCAGTTGAATTCCTTTATTTGAAGAGGGAAGGAGAGATAACGGTCTCTCTTCTTGTTCCTGATCCTCGAATAAGTGTTCTGGATACAAAAGAAGTAAAAATTAAGATTAAGAAACAATAACAGCCTAAAACTTATATTCCTAAATTGAAGGCAGTCAAAAAAGATGGTAAGATTTTTTATGATTTTTCTTGCTTTTTTAGCTATTTTACAAGTCAATCAGCTCTTCTTTGAGATGGCAAAGGAGATAGAACTTAAAGATGATTTAGTTTTAAAGCCATTTTATTATGATAATTCCCTTTATCTTTTTTATGAAGGAAAAATTGAAAAATTGAAACTCGGCAATTTTCAGATAGATCCTTTTTTTGAGTCAAGTAAATATAGTGTTTTCAGAGATGGCATCCATTTGGAAGAAAACATGAGAAAGGTTATCTTGTTTTATGATGGAGAAAGACTCCAATTGAACTCAAAAGAGCATATTAAGAATTTCTTCAAAGAAGGGTCAACACTTTTCTTGAATTATGGGACAAAGGTAACATTGTACGACATGGATAAGAATCGAGAATTAGTGAATCTAAACCCTGAATCCCGGGTTCTGTTCTTTTTCTTAGATGAAAATACTCTCTTTTTATGGACAGAGAATAAGTTATTAATGTTTGACAGAAAAGGTAATTTTATAAACTCATTTTCTCTTAATTTATTGCCTAAAAAATGCTTTTGGGATAAAGATTATCTTTATCTGGAAACAGAAAATGACTATCTTCAATGCATAAGGAAGAGGGATTTAAGAAAAATTTGGGAGATCAGGGTTCCCTCAGAGGTAATGAATTTAAAAGTTAGGAATAAAAGAATTTTTCTCCTTTGCGGAGCAAATATACTTCTCTGTCTTAAAAGAACTGGAGGAGACATTTTATGGTGGAAGAATACCCATGATAGGTGTTTTCCTGAAATGGAATTTTTCCAAGAGCATCTCATGATTTTTCAGAGAAGCGGAATTTTGTTTTTTAACACTAATAACGGCACCATAGTCAAAAAATTAGAAATTCCTATGAGCTTCTCACCTATCTTTTTAAATGGTTCTATTTTTGCTTTTACAACAAAAAAAATACAAGTTTATAAGGTTAAGAAATGATAGTGCTTATCACTGGTGGCACAGGATTCATAGGCTCAAATCTTTCCAAGCGTCTGATTTCAAAAGGGATGGAGGTTAGAATTATAGATAATCTTTCCACAGGGAAGATGGAAAATATAAAGGATATCAAAGAAGGAGTTTCTCTCACCATAGGAGATATATTGAATGTAGATTTACTGGAAAAGGTGGTGAGGAGCATTGATTATGTTGTTCATCTTGCAGCCATAACCTCTGTCCAGAAATCCATAGAGAATCCAGATTTAACTTATGAAGTGAATGTAGAAGGAACTCGCCATGTCCTTGAATTTTCAAAAAGATGCGGTGTGAAAAGAGTGGTATTTGCTTCATCCTGTGCTGTTTATGGGAATCCTACCATTCTTCCCGTCTCAGAGGAAAGCGAGCTTTCGCCTTTATCTCCTTACTCTGAATCAAAGATTAGAGGGGAGGAACTGTGTCTTCAATACTTGAGAGATGGTCTTGATGTGGTTGTTCTAAGATTTTTCAATGTTTTTGGTCCAAAACAGCATGCATCCTCTCCTTATTCTGGTGTTATTTCCAGTTTTATAAATAAAATTTTAAATGGCGAGAAACCTTTAATTTATGGAGATGGGGAACAGACCAGAGATTTTATTTATGTGGATGATGTGGTTCATGCCATTGAAAAAGCTCTATTTTCGAATGCTCTAAAATACAGGGTTTACAATATAGGGAGAGGAGAGAGTTTTTCTGTAAATCAGATTTTCGAAATAATAAGAGAGATCTCCAATTTTAAAGGAGAACCTGGATTCAGAGAACCAAGGAAAGGAGAGGTGAGACACACTCTGGCTGATATTTCAAGAGCTAAGGAATATCTTGGATGGAGACCAGAGGTTAATTTAAAAGATGGATTAAAAAGGACTTTTGAATATATGGCAGGAGGTTCAAATGGATAGAGAGAAAGCTTTGGAACTACTCAAAAATCATCTGAGCAATAAAAACCTTATAAAACACTGCCTTGCTCTTGAGGCTTGCATGCGTGGTCTTGCAAGGCACTTTAAAGAGAATGAGGAAAAATGGGGTCTTGCTGGTCTGATTCATGATCTGGATTACGAAAAAACTCAAAATCAGCCAGAAAAACATACTTTAATTGCTTGCGAGATATTAAAAGAGCAAGGAGTTGAAGAGGATATTTTAAGAACAATTCGCTGTCATGCTGGAATTGAGAAGCCCAATACAAAAATGGAGTGGGCAATATATTCAGCGGATCCTCTAACAGGACTTGTTGTGGCTTCTGTTCTCATGCATCCCACAAAAAAAATTAAAAATGTGGATACAGAATTTGTGCTGAGAAGATTTAAAGAGAAGAGCTTTGCAAAGGGAGCGGACAGAAACATTATAATGGAATGCAAAAATTTGGGGATTTCTTTAGACGAATTTATTGATATTTGTTTAAAATCAATGCAGGAAATAGATGAAGAATTAGGTCTCTGATCCATGTTGACCCTTGCGTTGGATACCTCCACTGATAAAGGCTCCATCGCCATAATGGATGGAAAAAAACTGATGGGAGCCGTGTTCTTTACACAGAAAAGAAGTTATTCCCAGATTTTGATACCATCCATCGATTTTCTTTTAAACCATCATTTACTTTCCATAGGAGATATAGAAGGTTTCTCTGTCTCAGTGGGGCCGGGCTCTTTCACTGGAATAAGGATAGGAATTTCCTGTGTTAAAGCATTATCTCAAGCCATGAATAAAAAAATAGCACCGATAAGCTCACTAAAAGCTCTTGCATACAAGCTAGTTGATAAAGAGAATTCTTTAATCTGTTCTGCCATAGATGCCAAGAAAGGTGAGATTTTTGGAGGACTCTTTTTCTGTAAAGGTGGTGCTCTCGAAACTATAATTGAGGAGGGTTGCTACAAACCAGCGGAATTCTTTGGCAATTTGCCAAAAGAAAAAATTTATTTCCTTGGCAACGCTGTTTCACAATTCAGAAAAGAAATAGAGGAATTTTTTTCAGGAGAGCCTCTTTTTCCATATTTTCATTCATTTATAGCAGAAGAGGTGGGTAGATTAGGATATGAGATTTTGATTTCCGGGAAGGGCAAGAGTCATAGTGAGATAATACCTTTTTATCTTAGGCCATCAGAAGCAGAGATGAAGCGCAAAATCAAAGAATCGAACCCATGAGTATGGAGAAACGTATAAAAATAAGGAGAATGAGAATTCAAGATCTTGAGAGGGTTATTGAAATTGAAAATCAATCATTTTCGAATCCTTGGAGCAAAGATGCTTTTATTTATGAAATGGGGAGTGGGATCTCGTATCCTTGGGTAGTGGAGGTGGACAATAAAATTGTAGGATACTCGATTCACTGGGTAATTATTGATGAGGCGCATTTGAGTAATATTGCAATAGATCCACTTTACAGGCGAATGGGAATCGGAAGGTTTCTTCTCGAAAAGTTGGTGGAATCTACAAAGAAAAAGGGAGCTAAATTTATTACCCTTGAGGTAAGAGCCTCCAACAGCTCTGCCATCTCTTTATATAAAAAAATGAATTTTAAGGTGATAGGAACCAGAAAAAATTACTACACAAACCCTTTGGAGGATGCTTTAATTATGATGAAAAGTTTGGAAGAGTAAAAATAAATTTATTTAAGAAAAGGAGGATTTAATGTCCAAAAAAAAGATTCTCTTTATATTCTTGATATCGTTATTTTCTTTAGCATTTCTAATGGCTCAGGAGGAAGATCCTTATTTATGGCTTGAGGAGATCCTTGGTGAAAAGGCTCTTGAATGGGTAAAGCTCCAGAACGAAGAATCCACATCAAAACTGAAAGCAGTCCCTGTGTTCAAAAACATCTACGAAAAGACCCTTCAGATTTTGAATTCTCCATCTCGTATTCCTTATGTCTCTATATATGGAAATTACCTCTACAATTTCTGGAGGGATGCGGAGCACCCACGAGGGATATGGCGAAGGACAACTCTTGTAGAATATAGAAAAAAGGAGCCCAAATGGGAAATAATTTTAGATATTGACCATCTTGCAAAGGAAGAGAAAGAGAACTGGGTATGGAGAGGAGCCCATCTTATTTACCCAGAATACGATAGAGCCCTTGTTATGCTTTCAAGAGGAGGTGCTGATGCTACTGTGGTAAGAGAATTTGATATTCCATCCAAATCCTTTGTCAAAGACGGTTTCCAGCTTCCAGAAGCAAAGAGCAGGGTAGCATGGATGGAAAGAGATAAAATTTTTGTCGGAACTGATTTTGGACCAGAAAGTCTTACAACCTCAGGCTATCCGAGAATTGTAAAAATCTGGAAGAGAGGAACTCCTCTTTCTGAAGCAGAAACAATTTACGAAGGTCAGAAAAAATCTGTCTCAGCAGCAGGATTTAGGTATTTTAGTGAGGAAGGTAGCATCGATTTTATAGTGGAGTCCCCTACTTTCTTTACTTCCATCTACTATATTCTGAAAGATAATAAACTGCTAAGATTGGATATTCCAGCTGATGCTGATATTGAAGGTTATTTCAAAGGCCAATTGCTTGTCCGGCTTAAGAGGGATTGGGATATAGAGGGTAAGATTTTCAAACAGGGTTCCGTTATTTCCTGCGGAATGGAGGACATTATAGAAGGTAAAAAGAATTTCAAAATAGTGATGGAGCCCACGGAATACATGTCCATTCAGGGAGTTACGCGGACAAAAAATTATGTCTTAGTAAATGTTCTCGACAATGTTGTAAGTAGATTATATTCATTTTTTATGGATTCAAAAGGTGGATGGAAGAGTAAGGAGATAAAAATTAAGGATAAAGGAACTATCTCTGTTGCTACTACTTCTGAGAAAATGGACGATTTCTTTGTGAATTATGAGGACTTTTTGAGCCCATCTTCTCTTTACTTGGTATCCTCTAAGACAAAGAAAATAGAAAAAATCAAAAGTATGCCCGAATTTTTTAATTCAAAGTTTTACAAAGTCCTACAATTTCATGCTGTATCAAAGGATGGAACAAGGGTTCCTTACTTTGTGGTAATGAGGAAAGATGCCCAGTTTGATTCTAAAAACCCAACTCTTCTTTATGGATATGGTGGATTTGAAATAGCCATGCGCCCCTCTTATTTAAGCACTGTAGGGGTTGCCTGGCTTGAGAAAGGTGGAGTCTATGCGGTAGCAAACATTCGAGGAGGAGGAGAGTTTGGACCGAAGTGGCATCAAGCAGCGTTGAAGAAAAATCGTCATAAGGCATTTGAAGACTTTATTGCGGTAGCTGAAGATCTTATAAAAAGAAAAATTACCTCTTCTGATAAGTTGGGAATAATGGGTGGAAGCAACGGAGGTCTTCTCGTAGGCTCTGTTTCCATGATGAGACCCGATATCTTCAAAGCTGTGGTCTGCCAGGTCCCTCTTCTGGATATGAGAAGATACTCGAAGCTTCTGGCTGGTGCAAGTTGGATTGATGAATACGGAGATCCTGATGATCCTGATATGTGGGAATATATAAAAACCTACTCACCCTATCATAATGTGAGGAGAGGAGTTAAATACCCGAAGATTTTCTTCACCACATCTACCAGGGATGACAGAGTTCATCCAGGACATGCAAGAAAGATGACAGCTAAGATGAAGGATATGGGATATGAAGTTTATTATTACGAAAATACAGAGGGAGGACATGCTGGGGCAGCAAATAATCAGCAGAGAGCATATATGACAGCTCTTTCATACTCCTTCCTTTATCTTCAGCTCATGGGTGAAGAAAAGAAGTAAATTTTAAAATAAATGCAAAAGAGATGCCAAACCCTCTATCAGTGCTCTTATTTGATCCTCTATGCAAGAATTCTTGTTCTTCTAATATAAATTATAATTGACAGAAGGGCTTTGATTATGGTAATTTTATATCTCACGGGGCGTGGCTCAGTCTGGTAGAGCACATGGTTTGGGACCATGGGGTCGGAGGTTCGAATCCTCTCGCCCCGACCAGATTCAGTTCTGATTTTGGTTGGCGCCTATAGCTCAAAGGATAGAGCAGCTGCCTTCTAAGCAGCGGGTTGGGGGTTCGAGTCCCTCTAGGCGCGCCATTTTTTATTAGAGTTTTAAATTTTTAGAAACCTATCCACTTTGCGATTTCATTTATGGAGACCCTAGAGCTTACATATTGGTTTATTTTAGCATACCAATCAGGATATCCTATGGATATCCCGAGCATTAGTCTTTTCTCCTCAGGTATCCCGAGAAATCTCTTTACAACAGGAGCATAATCTGTTAAAGAACCTTGGGGACAGGTGTGAAGCCCGAAGTGTAAAGAAGCTAGCATAATAGCCATAGCGAAAACTCCCATGTCAAAAGCTGACCACATGGTTAAAGATGCATCCTGGAAAAGAAAAATCACAACTGGGGCACTGAAAAACTTAAAATTTTCAAGTCTTAAAGTCTTCTTTTTTTCTTTGTCCTTCTCATCTATTCCAAGAATTTGAAGCCTTCTTTTAAAATGTTCGTCCACTCTTGATTTTATATTCTCAGGCCATGAGGAGGGTTTAGGAATATCAGGTTGAATTGGTGCTTCACTTTCTGCATATTTTAAAAGTTCTTTTGATAGTTTCTCCTTTTTCTCCCCAGCAACAACAATTACCTCCCATGGCTGGCTGTTGGTGTAAGAGGGGCTACGCAAAGCTATGGTCAAAATTTTCTCTATGGTTTCTTTTGGAACAGGATCAGGTTTAAAGGCTCTTATACTTCTTCTTTTCTCAATTGCTTCTATAACATTCATACTATTCCTCCTATTTTTTATCTTTTCTTATGCTCAAAAGAATTTCCCTCGCATCATAAATTATTAAAATAGCAAGAAAAACTAAGAGGAATGAAATGGAGCCAAGAGTAATAGCACCTTTTTTAAGGAAATTATAACCTTGGTAGAGAAGAGCTGAAATTGTTGTCAACAACATGAAATAAGTTGGAATAAGAGTATATTTGCTTGGCTTTTTTACTCCTGTCAGATAACCTGTAACTGTTATTAATGCAAGTCCTGCGACAAGTTGATTGCTTGCGCCGAAGACTGGCCATATTGCCTTGTAGCTTTCTGTAAGCCCGAGGAAAGATGCAACTCCCAAGGTAATTAATGTAGCCACCCACTTATTGGAAAAAAAGAAGGCCCTCTTTTCTGTCAATTCTCCAAATATATATCTTCCTAACCTTGTGGAAGTATCGAGAGTTGTAAGAACAAAGCCATTCAGCATCAGTGTTCCTATAAATACTCCCATTCCAAGACTGAATCCGGGAATAGCTGAGGTTACTTTTCCAAACCCTTTTGCAAAAGCAATTATTGGTCCACCACCTCCTCCCTGTTCCAGAGGTTTCATGAGATAGTGAAATCCAAAAGAGGCTTTTGTTCCTGAGGGATCCCATATTAGAGCACTGCTGGCTATTAGTATAACAAGTCCTGCAAGGGATGCTTCTGTGAGCATGGCTCCATAACCTATTATTTTTCCTTTTGATTCTTTAGATAATTGTTTAGCTGTGGTTCCTCCAGCGATAAGAGAATGGAAACCTGATATAGCACCACAGGCTATTAGAACAAATAACATGGGCCACAGAGGGCCCTCCTTGCTAAGCAAGGATACAAATGGAGGCGCGTTGATTACTGGATGGCTAACTATAATGCCTATATATCCCAAAAGCAAACCTGCAAATAAAATCCACATGTTGAGATAGTCTCTTGGTTGTAAAAGAATCCATACTGGAAGAGTAGAGGCAACATAGCAGTAAAATAGTAAGATTATAAACCATATGGAAATATTTGAGATTCCAAGAAATTTAGAGGGTAAGTTTAAAGGAAAAAGTTCTCCGAGATAAATTAAAAAAGCGAGAAATAACATGGCTAAAAGAGTTCCAATCACCACATTCAACCCTTTTTTATAGATCAGCAGTCCGAAAATTATAGCTAAGGCTATTAAACCGAAAGTGGGTATTACAATTTGAGGCTGAGAAACAAGGGTCTGAGCTGTTACCACTCCGAAAACACTTATGACAAGAACAAGGGCTAACCAGATAAAAATCGAGAATATTATCCTTGCTCTTCTTCCTATTACTTTTTCAGCAATATCTGCAATAGATCTGCCTTTATTTCTTACTGAAATCATAAGGGATGTGTAATCATGGACAGCCCCAATGAAAACGCTTCCGAGAGCAACCCATAAAAGGGCTCCTAACCAGCCAAAATAAAGAACACCCAAAAGGGGTCCTATAATGGGACCGGCGCCTGCTATGGAGGAGAAATGATGTCCAAAGAGAAGAGGAACCTTTGCAGGATGATAGTCTATTCCGTCATAGAGAGAGTGAGCAGGAGTGAGATTATAATCGTCAGGTTTGAGAACCTTTTTCTCAATGAAGTTTCCATAAATTTTATAGGCTAAAAATAACCATAAAATTAATACGAAACCTAAAAAGAAGGAATTCATTTTCGATTCTGCGAAGATAAATAATACATCATTTTTTATATCTCTGCAAACTTGTTTTGCACCCTGAAAGTCTAATGAGTTCTTTCCATGTTTACTGCTGCCTTCGCAAATTTAAAAAGGAAATTATATTGACAGAACTCAACTCTTTCTATAAATTTTTAAAAATGAAGCTTCCATTTGCTCCTACTGCTCTGTCATTTGCAGGAGGTTGTTTAGCGGGCTTAATTTTTAAGGTTTACCCATTTTATATAAAGCCTTTCCTACCCTTGTTTCTTTTCCTCGGTTGGTTTCTTTTCTATAAAAAATACTATAAATTGGTCTTTGTTTTTCTGGTTGTAAGTTTCTTTATTTGTGGATACATAGCCTCATGGGAAAGAAAGGATAAGTGGGAGGAGAACCCATTAAGATATTTGAGCTCTCATGATTACATGGATTTTTACGGAAAGATAACCAGAGCTCCGGAAAGAGTAAAAGGAGGAACCAATATTTATATGAAAGTTAAAAGGGCTTCCATAGGGGGGAAAGAGAGAAATTTTGAAGGAAAATTAAAACTCTTTGTTATTAAAACAGATTCACCTATTCCGGAAATTTTGCCGGGTGACCATGTATGGGTTTCAGCTGAACTTTCTGAGAAGGCAAGATATTCTAATCCTGTTTCGAAAGTGGACATGAACTTGATGATAAAAGGAATACACAGAACAGGTAAGATAAAATCGCCTTATTTGATTCGGTTAGTAAAAAGAACTTCTGACTTAAGCATACAAAGAGGTCTAGCAAAAATTAAAATTTTTGTCTGCGAAAGAATAGATTCTGCAATTAAAGGTCAGGAAAGAGAGTTTCTGAAAGGTGCCCTTCTTGGAGAAAGAGGAAATATAGAAGATTCTTTAATAGAAGGTCTACAGAGAACAGGACTATATCACATCCTTGCCATTTCAGGGCTTCATATAGGAGTGATTTCCTTTGTTCTTTTTAAAATTCTGACTTTATTTAGAATCCCTGAAAGGAAGGGATATTTAATCCTTATTTTTTTATTGATCTTTTACGCATTATTCCTTGAATTAAAACCTCCTATTGTAAGAGCATCCTCGGTAATAATTCTTTTTATGATTTCAAAATTGATATGGAAGGATTATTATTTTCTTAATGCAATTTCCTTTTCTGCTTTTCTCTTACTTCTTTTCAATCCTCATTTTATAATTGACCCAGGTTTTCTTCTTTCTTATTCTGCAGTTTTTTTTATCGCAATTTATACAGAGTCAATTTATAAAATTCTTCCTCTGCCTTCATTGGGTGTGAGTATTTTAAATCATTTTTTTAAGAAACTGAACGGTCTTACAGCGATCTCAATTTCTGCTACCTTTGGAACTTTGCCCATCATAGCTCTTTTCTTTAACAGGGTGGTTTTCGCTTCCATCTTTTTGAATATAATTGTGATTCCTTTATTTATAGTTTTTGTCTTCATAGCTATTCCCTGGTTTCTTGTTCTTATTATTTTACCCCAATTCGCATCTTTCATTTCTGTTTTTATTAAAGTTCCAATTTTAGCAATAATCTGGATTTCAAAAATACCTCTTCCCCAAATCCTATCTTTTCGAGTTCCCACGCCCGATCTTTTCGTTTTCTCCCTATACATTTTTTCTTTATTTTTGATTCCCTTTACAAAAAATTGGCGAAAAGCTGTACTTACTCTGATATTTTTGGTTTCTCTAATTTTAATCTGTGTTCATCCTTTTCCACCCGTTTCAAAGGATTTTAAAATTACATTCCTGGATATTGGTCCTGGGGACTCAATTCTTATAGAATTCCCAGGAAAGACAAAAATGCTTATAGATGGGGGAGGAGGTATAGGAGATTATGATGTGGGTGAGCATATAATATCTCCTTTTCTTTGGTCAAAAGGAATTAAAGAAATTGACTATCTTCTTCTTTCTCATGCTCATCCTGACCATATCTCAGGTTTATTTTCTATTTTGAGAAATTTCAGGGTTAAAGAGACCTGGGTTGCCACTTTTCCTGAGAAGGATGAAAATTTCACTAAATTTTTAACGCTATTGAAGTTAAGACCAAAGGAGGTGAATGCTGGATTTAAAGCTAAAATAGACAATGCAAAAGTGGAGGTTTTACATCCTGAAAAAAAGAGAGTGGATTATGTAAGTAATGAAGACTCCATGGTGGTTAAAATTACATATGGAAAATACTCATTTCTATTTACAGGAGATATAGGAATCCATTCTGAGAAGGAGATCATGGAAAGGGGATTTGAAATTAGCTCTTTTGTTCTAAAATCTCCTCATCATGGAAGCAGTTCCTCCTCATCTCAAGAATTTATTGATAAAGTGAAACCTAAGATTGTTGTGGTTACACAGGGAACTCACCCTGAACTTCCTAATAGAAAAGCGATTGAAAGATATCTTAAATCAGGCATTCATATATTAAGAACCAAAAGAGACGGAATGATTGAATTTGTTTCCAATGGTGAAGATATTGAATGGAAAATTTCAAAAAAGGTATTTTAATAAAATAAATGGCTGGGAAGCAGGGACTCGAACCCCGATTCCATGATCCAGAGTCATGTGTCCTACCGATTGGACGACTTCCCAGAAGATTTTATTATTAGCATATTTTAAGAGTTTAGGCAAGAGCCTAAACTCTTTTGGGTTAGGACATGGTATCCGGAGGTGGTAAGCCATGGTCAAGGAGAAAGGCTAAACCCTTTGTCCCTCAGAATAAGAAGGAGGCTCTTTACCTTCTAAAAAAGATACTTAACATAGCAGGGCTTCCTCCTTTAAAATTTACATTGAAACTACTAAAAGAAGGAAGCCCATTGATGGATATCTCCTTGCCATCCCGGTTATAAGGAACTTCCTGAATTTAACCCTGAGATGGAAAGGCAGTCGTTGAGGCATATTTTACAGTCAAAAAAACATATCAGAGGTTGGAAGGCTCTTTTATACTTCAATTAAAACTCTGCCATGATGGAAGGGAGTTATCCTTAGAGAGTGATGAGATGGCAGAGAGGAGGTATAATACCAAGAGAATTCACTCTGCGGGAGGGAT